>ENA-OFCI01000045-OFCI01000045.1-metagenomes-genome-assembly--contig:-NODE-45-length-74810-cov-4.180710_pt1 | contig 74810 bp, 73 predicted proteins | sample MGYA00153391_OFCI01 | MGnify analysis MGYA00153391
CTTCTTCCTTTATAACTTTTGCTACAAACCCTTGCTGCGCTTTTAATTCCGGAAAAACATTTTCAAATTGTATCGCTATTAAGGGCAGCAACTGGTGCATGAGTGGCTGCTTGTAATCTAAATACGAATAATAATATCGCACCGCCCTGCGAAGTATACGGCGTATAACATAACCTGCGCCTGTGTTTGAGGGTAACTGTCCATCTGCTATTGTAAAAGAAATGGCACGAATATGATCTGCAAGTACACGGAATGCTACTGCCCCCTCCCAACCTCCCCCGAGAGGGAAGGAGCCGGCACTCTGTTTAACAGAATCTGCAGGTGTAAAATCGGGATTATATTTTTTACCGGTAATTTTTTCTATCTCATTAATTGTTCCGCTAAAAACATCTGTATCGTAATTGCTTGTTTTATTTTGAAGCACTCTCACCAATCTTTCAAACCCCATTCCGGTATCTACATGTTTTGCGGGCAAGGGTTCTAGTGAACCGTCTTTCTTTCTATTGTATTGAATAAATACGTTGTTCCAAATTTCTATAACCTGTGGATGATCGTTGTTTACAAGTGTTGCGCCACTTACATTTAATTTCTCTTCTGCGGTTCTTGTATCTGCATGTATTTCTGTGCAGGGTCCGCATGGGCCGGTATCGCCCATTTCCCAAAAATTATCTTTCTTATTTCCCAATAAAATATGGTCTTCTGCAACATATTTTTTCCATTCATTGTAAGCTTCTTCATCTTTTGGCAACCCTTCTTTTTCATCTCCTTCAAAAACGGTTACATATAAATTATCTTTTGGTATTTTATAAACATCCGTCAGCAATTCCCAGCTCCAGGCAATAGCTTCTTTTTTAAAATAATCGCCAAAGCTCCAGTTGCCAAGCATTTCAAACATAGTGTGGTGATACGTATCCACACCAACCTCTTCCAGATCGTTGTGTTTGCCACTAACCCGTAAACATTTTTGAGTATCTGCAATACGGCTATTTGGTGGCGTTTGATTGCCCAAAAAATAATCTTTAAACTGGTTCATACCGGCATTTGTAAACAACAATGTTGGATCATTTTTTACCACTATTGGTGCTGATGGTACAATAGAATGTTGCTTACTTTTAAAAAAATCTAAAAACTGTTGCCTTATCTCTGAAGCCGTCATGATGCTGATTTTGTATGAGTTACTTTTTATTAATTATGGGGTTATATTTGTAATCTGGCAAAAATAGTTGATTAGGTTGAATGGGGTAGAAGAAGTGAAAAGTTTTAGAGAACGGAAAATAGCTGCATATAAGTTGCAGTTTTGGGTTAAGCCTGATTTTTTTATTAGATATTCTGAATGAAAAAAGTAAAATATTTTTACAATACGCATACGCTTCGCTACGAAAAATTAGTAACACCATTAAGGGTGAAACTGCTTCGTTTTTTTGGATTAATTTCTGCACTTATTGTTAGTTCTGCTATAGTAATTTATTTATACAATCGTTTTATACCAAAGCCTACCGAGCTGGAAGCCAACCGCAAATTCGAAAACCTAAAGGATAATTACCGGCTTTTAAATTCTAAAGTACAAAGTTTGCAAGATCAGTTATCTACGCTCGAAAAAAGAGATAATGAAGTTTACAGATCTATATTTGAGCAAAATCCTTTGCCTGACAGTGCCCGTGCAAAGCTGGTTGAAAAGCAAAAAGAACTTGTAAAAGTTGCTGTAATTGGTGAAGATGTTTTTGGCAACAACATTGCTGCACAGTTAAACAACCTAGATGCAAGAATAACATATCAAACCACAAGTTATAATGGAATAGAAAATTTAATTAAGAACCAGGGTGCAAAATTAGCTAGTATTCCTGCTATACAACCCATAAGTAACAAGCAGCTTACCCGAATAGCCAGTGGCTTTGGAATGCGAATACACCCCATTTATGGAATTGCTAAAATGCATAATGGCCTTGATTTCACGGCACCACAAGGCACACCTATTTATGCAACAGGCGATGGGCAAATTACCACAGCTGGTATGGGAACTGGTACGGGTAACCATGTAATTATCAACCATGGGTACGGTTACGAAACTGAATACATGCACATGGTGAAAATAAAAGCCCGGCAAGGGCAACGAGTAAAACGTGGTGAAATTATTGGTTGGGTTGGAAACACGGGAGCGAGTACGGGCCCGCATTGCCATTACGAAGTGCATGTAAACGGCAACCCTGTAGACCCGGTTTACTTTTTTTACAATGATTTAAATGCGGAAGAATTTGATAGGTTATTAAAAATTGCCTCAACCGGCAGTGCAAAGAGTTTTGATTAAATTACGTTATGTCTCACAAACAAACATCCTTATTTGATTTTGATGAACCGTCTCCACAAAAAGATGAGGTAAAATTATTGCCTGTTCAGGAAGAAGATGAATTGTGTTTATTAAAAGAAGAAAACATAGAAACAACCCTTGTTTATGATGCTGAAATAACAGCAGAAACTGAGTTACCAAAGCAACCAAAAAGAGGAAGACGCAAAATAACCGAAGTGTATATTACGGCTGATTTGATTGATGTGCCGGAGGATGAAATTTTATTTCAAAAAAAGTATTATAGTATTGGAAAAGTGGCTGAAATGTTTAAAGTAAATATTTCACTGATTAGATTTTGGGAAAAAGAATTTGATATTTTAAAACCAAAACTGAATGGAAAAGGTGACAGGCATTTTCGTCCGGAAGATGTAAAAAATCTAAAACTGATTCACCACCTGCTGCGCGAAAAAAAATATACAATTGAAGGTGCCAATGATTTTTTAAAGAAGAATAAAAAAACTGATGAAGTGTTTGCAGTTATAGAAGAATTACAACGCACGAAACTTTTTTTAATAGATTTAAAATTGTGTTTGTAAATGTTTCCAAGCCTAAATTACTATTGCTAAACAAATATGTAACAACTTAGTTTGGAATTATAACTTTGTGTTTTTATTAAATACTTTGCATCTATTTTTGTCTAAATTTTAAGATGAAAAAATTATTACTTAATGTAGGTATTGTATTAATTTTTGCAGCAGCAAATGCGCAATCACCTTTTACAACTACTGTTGATAAAAATAATGTTACCATTTTAAATGGTATTGTCGCCAAAAAAGATATAGCAGCCAATGCTGCTTTTTCAAACTGGTATAGTGGTAATCAAAATAGCTATAAGCCAGATACATCTATTACCAATGCGATGGCAAATGCAAAAGATAAAGTTCAATATGTCGTATTTGGCGGTACATGGTGTGAGGATACACAATTTATTTTGCCAAAGTTTTTTAGACTTCAGGAACAAAGCGGACTTTCGGAAAACAACATCAGTTTATATGCCGTTGATAGAAGTAAAAAAACGCTTGGCAATATTGCAGATGCTTTTAAAATAACTAACGTGCCCACTATAATTGTAATGAAAGATGGTAAAGAAGTTGGGCGTGTAGTTGAGTACGGTAAAACAGGAAAATGGGATACCGAACTTGGACAGATTTTAAAGAATTTATAAAATGGGCTGCTGTTTAGGCGTTGCATCTGCAGCATTTACAATGGTAAAATTGCTTGATGTTGAAGACATTTGCAAATGAAATTCTTCCATTAAGTACATTAGTTTAAAGTTAATCTGCTGCTTAAGCAAATTAAACTCCTGCAAACTAAAGGCTATTGTAAAATATTCAATTGTTATGGTTACACCATCTTTACCAAAGTCTGTAACAAATACATTGTTATTTATAATATTATCCTGAATTATGGTGATGTCAGATTTTACTGCATCAATTAATTTTTGTACTTGCTCGGGCTTTGTTTTATCAGATAAAACAAGTTTTATTTCTGCCCTTCTTTGGTTGCGCATACTTAAATTATCAACTACGCTATCTACCATTTGTTTATTGGGAACTGTAACAAGTGTTTTTTCATTTGTGCGGATGCGGGTACTTCTTAAACCTATTCTTTCCACCGTGCCTGCTACGTTATTTACTTTTAAGGTATCGCCTGTAAAAAAAGGTTTGTCAAAAAAAATGATGAAAGATGCAATTAAGTTTTCTATACTTTCTTTAGCAGCAAGTGCAAGGGCAGCACCAACAATACTTAAACCGGTAAGCAGGGTACCAATATTTTGATTAAAAGCTGCTCTTAAAATGAAAAGAAAGCCTATTACTCCAATTAAAACTTTTAAAAGGTCTCTAAAAAAAATTACTATTTGCCCATTGCTTTTATTAGCATCATTTGAAGCCTGCTGTTCCAGTAAAAGAGATATGAAATTTACAAGACTGATTAAAAAATAAAACAGCGCAAGAATAATAGCTGAGTTGCCGACTTTGTCTAAAATATCGTTAAGTAAAATCCCATGTAATTTAAAATTCCAGGCAGATGGATAATTTAGTTTTTCAATGGCAAAGTCTGCTACTACAATAACCAGTAACCAGCTTACAGGATTAATGGTTAATGAAACAAAGTCGGCTTTTTTAAGCGTTTTCCACTGTTTGTTTATCAGTAAAAAAAGAAGGGATGCAATTTTGTGTGAAAGCAGTTTTTTAAAAAGCAACACTACAGTTATTAATATAAATACCGTGAGATAGCTGCGTATTGTATTATCCAATATTAATTTATCTAAAACCTCCATCTGTAAAATTTAAATTAAAGCAAATCATATATTTCCACACCGGTTTTCTTAAGCAGATATATTTTTCCGTTCATGGTTTTAATATCTATATAATCTTTAAAAAAATCAGGTAGTTTATAACTTTTTAAATTGAACGAATTTATTTCGTAGCTGTAAAAAGTATCGCCTTTAAACCCCATTATTTTATTGCCATAAACTGCAATATGTTTCCAGTTTAAAAAAGGTAAATTATTTTTAAAGGAACCGTAATAATCAAAAATATAAAATCCCCTGTTTTCATCGTACAAATAAACAAAGTTATTTTTATCAGTTATCTGGCCGGGAGAGGGCACTGTATCAAACAACTGCCTAAGATCTAGGGTTTCGCTAAGCACTTTGCCTTCATCATTAATTTTTTTTAAGGAAACATTTTGTTCATCAAATATCCATATGTTATTATCGTAAGATGTACCCAGAGTTTTCACCTTAAATATATTCTGATTTCTAAAATTGATGGTATTTCGTACAGCAAGAAATCTGTCTAAAATAATTACTGTAGAAAAGCTTTTGTAATAAAGCAGGACTTTTAAAGGGTTACTTACATCCAATAATGTTGGGTTGCCGAATTTTTTTACATCATTAAATACAGCCAGAGAATCACCATTTGCTCTAATTTTTTTAAGTTGATTTTTCTCTGTAATCAAATAAATATTGTCGAGCACATCAACATCAAGATAACTGTAGGATCCAGATATTTCTTTTAAAAATTTAAAAGTACTGTCTGTTTTTATGCCTTGTACATTGATAGAATCTGTAATAGTAATATTTTGAGCATTTGCATTTAAGCAAAGCACAGTTAAAAGAGCAGATAAATATGTAATTGTAATTTTATACAAATTTATTTTTTATAATATTCAAGCGATAAATTATTGCCATCAAAAACTGCGTAAGTAAAATACTTAATCCAGTCGCCAAGATTTATATACCTGCTTTTTTCATTTAATAAAATATCCAGAGGTAAATGCCGGTGACCGAAAATAAAATAATCAAAATATTTTTGCTGAAGAATATTTTTTGAGTAAATCACCAGCCATTCATTTTCTTCACCTAAAAATACTTCATTCGTTTTGCCGGTTTTCGCACGGCTTTGTTTGCTAAAATAATCAGCTATTCCAATCCCTAAAACAGGCGGTAAAGCACCGAAAATTAACTGACTAAACCTGTTTCGAAATATTTTTTTAATAAACTTATAACCTTTGTCACCGGGTCCTAGACCATCTCCATGCCCTATTAAAAATTTTTTACCGGAAAAAACAAATTCCTTAGGTTCAAAATAAACGGTTGTATTTAATTCTTTTTGAAAATAATCTTTCATCCACATGTCGTGGTTGCCCACAAAAAAATGAACAGCAATACCTGCGTCAGTAAGTTCTGCAATTTTACCCAATATTCTTACATAGCCTTTTGGTACAACTCTTTTGTATTCGTACCAAAAATCGAAAAGATCTCCAACAATAAATATGGCTTCTGCCTGTAATTTTATTTCATCCAGAAATCGGATAATTTTTTTTTCACGTAAAAGACTTTCAGCAGCATTGGGCGCTCCGAGATGGAAATCAGAAAGAAAATATATATTTTTTGCAGCTGTCATTCACAATATTACGGTTGGTTCTTTTGTTGAAGATAGCGCATTACATCACCCGTTTCTATTTCAGGCATGCCACTGATACCTTGGTTGTACCAATAAATCCAGGCAATTTGTGTTGCTCCGTTTTGATAAACTTCAACCAGGCTTCTTTTGTATAAAGGGATTTCGCCAATTTCAACATTTAGACCTTCATAATCATCAAGCTGTGTAAAAGCCCACGAAAATTCCTCTTCACTGTTCATGTTGTACAATTCACCTAAAATAAAATGTTCATCATTTGTTGGGAGTGCCACAGGATGTGAACCTGCATCAAAAAACTTTCCTTTCACCAAAGCTTCGCCGCTGTATTTAAAATAACGGGTCAGGTATTCGTAAGCCGGGTTTCTAAAACCGCTGCGAAGAGAACCGTAAACAAAAATCTTATGTGATGTTGTACTCATGATTTATTTTTAATTACTGTCTATTAAAAAACAAAATACTTCTTTTGGTCCATGTACGCCTGTCACAAGTGTTTTCTCTATATCGGCTGTACGACTTGGGCCACTAGCAAAAGTTATAAAGGAAGGAAAATGATTAGCATATTTTACCTTCATTAATTGCAAAGCATCCTTTAAATCCTTTACCAATTGGTTGGTGGAAGCTACGCAGATATGCACCGGCGCATAAATACTTGCCGTACGTCCACTTTGCTGTGCAGTACTCATCACAATTGTGCCGGTCCGTGCAACTAAATATTCGCAGTTAGTTATTGCCACATCGCAAGACGGAAGATCAGCATAGTTTATAATATTTATTGACTGTAATCTTTGCTGCAATTCACTTTCAACACAATATACTTTAGTCCAGTTTCTTTGCTGTATTAAATGCTGTAACTGGACATTTAAATCATTTTCGTCGGTACAAAAAGCAAATTTCCCCTGGAGCTTCGTAAATTCTTCCGCAAAAACAACAACTGGTTCTTCGTTACTGTATACATAAACAGAATTGCTACCTTCACTTTGGGGAAAAGGCAAAGGCACCGGATTAATCAGTGCCTCCCTAATACGTTTAAGTATATTTTCTTTTGCTAAAGATGTAGCCATTTCTAAATTTTTAAATAGCAGGTGGATTTTTTAATTCCTCGGGAAACACAGTTACAGGTTCATCTACTAATGCATTCTCCGGTTCAATATCCAACAATTTCTTTTCTTCAAAAGGTCTTTTACCAATTAGATTTTCTACATCGGTTCTAAACAAAACTTCTTTTACCAATAGTTCTTTTGCAAGTTTTTCTACATCGCCTTTCTTTTCATTTAAAAGGATTTTTGTTTTTACATATGCAGATTCAATAAGCGCCCTTACCTCAGTGTCTATCATTTTACCGGTTTCTTCGCTGTAAGGTTTTGTAAACATATTTTCCTGAGTAGGATCATAATAACTTACGTTACCAACTTTGTCATTCATACCATACATGGTAACCATGCTGTATGCAATTTTGGTAATCTGCTGTAAATCGTTACTTGCACCAGTGCTTATTTTACCAAAGAAAATATCTTCTGCAGCACGGCCACCAAGTGTCATACAGATTTGGTCCATTAACTGATCAGTATTATATAAATATTGTTCTTTTGGTGTGTATTGCGCATAACCCAAAGCTGCCGTACCTCTTGGTACAATTGTAACTTTTAATAATGGGTATGCATGCTCTAAATACCAACCACAAATAGCATGTCCTGCTTCGTGGTATGCAATAATTTCTTTTTCCTCCGGTGATATTAGTTTGTTTCTTTTTTCAAGCCCACCAATAACCCTGTCAATGGCATCCTGAAAATCGCTCATATCGACACTTTCCTTATTTTTTCTTGCAGCAATCAATGCAGCTTCGTTACAAACATTTGCAATATCTGCGCCTGCAAAACCGGGTGTTTGTTCAGCCAATTTGTGAATATCAAGGGTTTGAGATATTTTAATTGGACCAAGGTGAACTTTAAAAATTGCTTCTCTTCCTACAAGGTCGGGTCTGTCAATAGATATCTGGCGGTCAAAACGTCCCGGTCTTAACAACGCAGTATCCAATACATCGGGCCTGTTAGTTGCTGCAAGAATAATAATGCCAAGGTCAGTACCAAAACCATCCATTTCAACCAATAACTGGTTTAATGTATTTTCTCTTTCATCGTTGCTCATCATGGCATTTTTGCCTCTTGCTCGCCCGATGGCATCTATCTCATCAATAAAAATAATACAAGGTGCCTTTTCACGGGCCTGCTTAAACAAATCTCTAACACGGCTTGCTCCTACACCCACAAACATTTCAACAAAGTCCGAACCACTAAGACTGAAAAAGGGGACCTGTGCTTCGCCGGCAACTGCTTTTGCAAGCAACGTTTTACCGGTTCCCGGAGGACCTACGAGCAATGCACCTTTGGGTATTTTACCACCAAGTGCTGTATATTTTTTTGGGTTTTTAAGGAAATCAACAATCTCCATTACTTCAACCTTTGCTTCATCAAGCCCTGCAACATCTCCAAAATTTATGTTTACTCTTGTGCCTTTGTCAAACAAAGTGGCTTTGGATTTTCCTATACTAAAAATCCCGCCGGGGCCACCGCCACTCGATGCACCGCCCATTTTTCGCATCATCATTACAAACAATAACCCAAACAATAATATTGGTAAAAGAGTTTTTAAAAGATCTCCTAAAACTTCACCTTCTTCTGTGTAATTGGGTAATATTTTTTTTACTGTTGGATTTTCTTTGTAAAAATCTTCTAATTGTTTTGCAAAGATTTCATCTTTTGCAATATTAAAATAAACCTGTGGTGCAGTTGTTTTAAGCAACATAGTATAATCCTGTTCGCTTAAAAATGTTTTATAAAAAGCAGGTTTTGCTTTTACACTGTCTTTGTTTAAAAACATGCGTGCTATATCCCTGTTTCTTACAACAATAAGACCTGTTTTTTGCCTGTCAAGCTGTAAATCTTCAACCACATCTCCCTGCTTTAAAAGTTGGGTTAGATAAACCTGGTTTACTTCGATACCTGCTGTTGATACAGTTCTAAAAACATTCCATAATATTAGTGCCAGTAAAACTGCACCCCAAAGCCAATATAAATTGAATTTTGGTTTTTTATTCGGGTCATTACTTAGCCCTGGAATTTTATCTGAACCAGGAATTTTTTTGTTATTCGGTGGAATATTATTTTGTTGTGCCATTTGTCCTTATACGATCTTATAATGCTTTTTTAAATATTATTTTTCAGTGTGTTCTGTTGATACTGCGTCGCTCCACATTTCTTCCAATTGATAGAACTTTCTTGGCTCTGGCAACATAATGTGTACAACAACATTTACGTAGTCTATCAATATCCATTGCTGCGCCTGTCTGCCTTCATGCTTGTAAGCACTTTCGTTGCATCGTTCTTTTACTTCATGCTCAATTTCATCTGCAATTGCTTTTAAAAGGGAGGGGTTGTTTGCTTCGCATATAATAAAAAAATCTGCAACTGCTTCCGGAATTTTGCGGAGGTCCAGACTGATTACGTTTTCACCTTTTTTTTCGTGAATAGCGTTTATAATTGTTTTGATTATTTTACTACCCTTGGTTAGCCTTGTGATGGTATTTTTTTTGCGTGTCTCTAACACACTTAAATTATTGTTCAAATTTTACTCTTTTTGTTAAATGAATCCATGTATATAACATGTTGTGCAGTGCTAAAACTGTAGCTTGCGGTTGTAAACAAAACTACAATTTCTTTTTTACCTAACGGCTATAATGATGATCGATAACCAAACATTTACCATTTTAGATGCTGTTGAAAGTACCAACAACTATGCCATGGCAAAGGCACATGAAGGTTTGGCTGTACATGGGCAGGCATGGTTTGCCAGAGATCAATGGGGTGGAAAAGGTCAAAGGGGAAATATGTGGGTTAGTGCAAAAGATGAAAATATAATAATGACAATCATATTAAAGCCGGATAAGCTTTTCAGAACAAATATGTTTTTGTTTAATGCAGTAGTGGCATGCACTTGTCACCAGTTTTCCTCAAAAATTAGTGGGCAGACAACTTATATAAAATGGCCAAATGATATTTATTTTAATGACAGAAAGGCAGGAGGAATTTTAATTGAAAATATATTTTCGCATACAGAATGGTTATGGGCTGTAATTGGTATTGGGTTGAATGTAAATCAAATAAATTTTGGACCCGACAATATAAATGCTACTTCTTTAAGAACTGTTTGTAGCCAAATTTTTAACCCAATAGAATTAGCAAAAAAACTGCACGAATTACTTTTAGCAAATTTTAAAGAGATAAGCAATGTTGGAGAAGACTTTTATTTTGATTATTATAACAAACAGCTTTACAAAAAAAATGAAACAGTAAAACTGAAAAAAGAAAATATCATTTTTAGCACCTTTATAAAGGAAGTAAACAAGCAGGGGCAGTTAATAACTTATGATGCTTATGAAAGGCAGTTTAATTCTGGAGAAATAAAATGGTTATTGTAAATAGTATTACTGAGTACTTAAAACAGGCAAACTGTTGTTCTTGATGTTTAGATTTTGGTACATACGGTGCATAACCTGTAAATGTGGTAAGGTGAGTACAGATAATATAATAAGCAGGGCAAAAAGCATATTCATGTCCGGTAAAAAATAATTTAAAACAAAAAATATCATAAACATTCCACCCAACGCCAAAAGACTAAAAAGAATACTTTTATTACATATAATTGCAAATTTTTTATCGTTGTTAAATGATTTAAAATAGGAAAATATATTTCTCACAGAAAGAATCGAGTGCCACAAAGCAAAATAAAAGGTAAAAGCCATCAAAAGGGGTAATAGAGTAATAATGGCTAATAAAACGATAAGCCTAACAAGTTGTGGTAAGCTAACTTCTATATTATCAATTGACTTTTGGTATACAATTGCTACAATAAATATAAAGCCCAAAGCCATAATAATAAGGTAACGATTGGCTTCTAATAGCAGGTATAAATCACTGTTCTCAACAAAGTTTTTAATAACCGGCAGGGTATCTTTTATTTGAGGGAGGTGTACAAGTAACAATACACCGAGAATAAATGCGCCATAAGCAACATATAAAATACCTGATTTTTTTTTGGTTTTTAGCAACCCAGCCATATCTGTTTCTCCAAAATGATAAATAGAAAATACCATGAATATTGAAAATGCTACCCACGGAAAAATCCAGATAAGCGCAAAAGAAAAAAGCCTGAATAAATAAAGTATTACGAACTTTTTTATAGAAAAATTTTGTTGTAAGGCAACTTTGGTTTGTTCATCTACCAAAAAATCTAAAGCTCCGTGAGGTACACCCACTAAAATTACCAACGTAAGTAAAATAATCATCTGAACTTTTGGATCTATCGGAAAAATGTAATAATGAGTAATCAAAAGTAAAACACCCAAAATCAGCAGGATAGATTCTGTATTATAATAATTTATGGTTGACAATCTTTTCATTCAATTATAGTTTTGGAAATTAAGACTGAATTTTCAAATTCGGGAAAATTATTTTTATTTTTATTTTTAATTCTTTAATAATCAGCAAATTATAAAATTATCTCGTTTTTTAATAAAAAAACTTTTAAAAAATATGTTATTAGAATGTGAAAGTACTAATTTTATCTATACAAATTATCGTTAGTTATTTTATTCAAAACTCAACAATTAAAACTCAACCCTTATGTTACAAATTCTGCTTGACATTAAGCCGATTGCTACAAACAACTACGTAGCGTTTACATTCTTTGTAGGTACAATGGCTATGATGGCCGCTGCCGTATTCTTTTTTATGGAAACAGGTAATACTGCCCCTGAGTGGCGTACGTCTGTTTTAGTTTCAGGTCTTATAACTGGTATTGCAGCAGTGCATTACTACTACATGAGAGGCTACAATTTAGACACCGGAGATTCTCCAACATTTTTCCGTTATGTTGACTGGTTATTGACAGTGCCACTTATGTGTGTTGAGTTTTATCTTATTACAAAAAAAGTTGGTGCAAAAGTAAGTTTGCTTTGGAAGTTAATTTTTGCTTCTGTTGTAATGCTTGTTACAGGTTACATAGGTGAGGCAATTCACCCTGAAGATACAATAAGTTGGTTTTGGGGTGCTGTGAGTGGTGCAGCTTACTTCTACATTGTATACTTAGTATGGTTTGGAGATGTTGCAAAACTTGCAAGCGCATCTACACCGGCTGTTACAAGTGCAGTTAAAACACTTGGATGGTTCGTATTAGTAGGTTGGGCTATTTATCCATTAGGATATATACTAGGTACTAAAGGCGGATTATTTGGAATAGAAATGGTTACGGACAGAGCTGCTGCGAAGCAAGCAATGGATATCGTTTACAACATTGGAGATGCAGTTAACAAAATCGGTTTCGGTTTAGTTATATACGCTCTTAGCCGTTCTGAAAAGAATGCAGCAACAGTATAACTTAATAAATTATTAAATTAAAAAAGCACGCATTTTAAAATGCGTGCTTTTTTAATGTATTTTTTTTCTTTACTATTTTTTTCTTGCCAAAACTTTATCTGCAGCTGCTACAATATTATCAGTATCTAAACCATATTTCACCAATAAATCCTCAGGCTTTCCGCTTTCGCCAAAAGTATCATTTGTACCAATGTATTCAATGGGAATAGGATGGTTTTTGGCTGCGGTTTGAGCGATACTGTCTCCAAGGCCTCCCAAAATATTGTGTTCCTCTGCTGTAACTGCACAACCTGTTTTCTTTATAGATGCAATGATAGCTTCAGTATCGAGCGGTTTTATTGTATGGATGTTTATTAAATCTACACTTATACCTCTTGCTTCCAAAATTCTGGCTGCTTCAACCGCTTTCCAAACCAAGTGACCACATGCAAAAATGGAAATATCTTTTCCCTCATTTAATATTTGTGCTTTACCTATTTTAAAATCTTCTTCTTTTGTAAAAATGGGCCACACAGGTCTCCCGAAACGCAGGTAAACAGGGCCTTCATAACCGGCAATTGCTTTTGTAGCAGCTTTGGTTTGGTTATAATCGCAGGGTACAATAACCGTCATACCGGGTAACATTTTCATTAAACCAATGTCTTCTAAAATTTGGTGTGTTGCACCATCTTCCCCCAAAGTAAGACCAGCATGTGAGGCACATATTTTTACATTTTTACCACTATATGCCACACTTTGCCTTATTTGGTCATACACACGACCTGTGCTAAAGTTTGCAAAAGTTGTGGTGTACGGAATTTTACCGCCAATAGTTAAACCGGCAGCAATGCCAATCATATTTGCTTCTGCAATACCGCACTGTATAAACCTATCAGGAAAAGCTTTTATAAATGGTCCTAATTTTAAAGATCCTGCAAGGTCAGCCGTAAGAGCCACAATATTTTCATTGGCAGTTGCAGCTTCCAAAAGTCCATCTCCAAAGCCACTTCTGGTATCTTTTTTTCCGGTTACTTCAATGTCACTTAGCATGTATTTTATTTTATTGATTTACAAAGTAAAGGTTAATAATTTATTTTGAATAGTTATGATACAAATAAAGTGGAAACCCTTATTGGCTTTGACTTTGAAGACTTAATTCCCAAAGCCAGGCAGTTTTTACCATATCTTTAATTGTTAAAGATGGAATCCATTTCAGCAAATCTTTTGCCTTATTGTTGTTTGCATAAATTGCAACAACATCTCCATCTCTTTTTGACCCAATTATATAATTTAATTGTACATTATTTTCTTTTTCAAATGCTTTAATTACTTCGAGCACACTGTAGCCATCACCTGTACCAAGGTTAAAGATTTCGCAGGTGTTTTTATCTTTTTTTAATTCTAAAAACTTTAAAGCAAGAGTGTGAGCATGTGCTATGTCTGATACGTGTATAAAATCCCTGATACAACTGCCATCTTTGGTATCGTAATCTGCACCAAAAACGGTCATTTGCGGTAATTTTCCAATAGCAGTTTGTGTAATTGCCGGTATAAGGTTTTGCGGTTTGCCAAGTGGTAATTCACCAATTGCAATAGATGGGTGTGCACCAACGGGATTAAAATACCTAAGCAAAACTGCATTGGTATTGCATTTATCAACAATATTTTCTACTATGCTTTCCCCAATTTGTTTGGTGAGGCCGTAGGGAGATGCTGCTTTTTTTTGTGGGGTAGATTCAGTTACCTGCATAACATCCGGATTGCCGTAAACTGTGCAGGAAGAGGAAAAAACGAAATGTGGAACTTTCATTTCCTGCGCACATTTCAAAATATTTATAAGCGAACTGATGTTGTTTTCAAAGTACATCATAGGGCTTTCTACTGATTCGCCCACTGCTTTATATGCAGCAAAATGTATAATTCCTTCTATTAATGGATTCTCCTGAAAAACTGCATACACATCATCGTAAATGCATAGATCTACCTTGTAGTTTTTTACTTTTTTACCGGTTATTTTTTCAACTCCTAATAGAATACTTTCATTGCTGCGGCTGTTATTGTCAATACTGATCACATCATAGCCATTTTCAATAAGGTCTACAATGGTATGAGATCCTATGTAACCACAACCGCCTGTGACAAGTATTAATTTCATGTGGCAAAGAAAGTGAATTTTACCTTGCTGCAAACAAAATGAAGTGCATAACAAGTAAAATAAATATTACCCCAAAATGGCATGAAGAAGATAATAGATAATGGCTGCGAGCAAACCACTAACTGGTATGGTAAGTATCCATGCCCAAACAAGATTAATGGTAACTCCCCAACGAACAGCACTTAATCTTTTGGTAGCACCCACGCCAATAATTGCACCGGTTATGGTATGGGTGGTACTTACGGGAGCGCCAAGGCTTGCTGCTGTAAACAATGTTATAGCGCCTGCTGTTTCTGCACAAACACCTTCGAGCGGAGTAACCTTTGTAATTTTTGTGCCCATGGTTTTAATAATTTTCCAGCCGCCACTCATAGTACCCAAACCAATAGCTGAGTAACACGCAAGTGGCACCCAATCAGGCATCTGGCTAAAAGTCTGGATTTTCCCACCGGCAATTAAAGCTACCGTAATAATACCCATTACCTTCTGTGCATCGCTACCGCCATGCCCAATGCTAAAAAAAGCAGAAGACACCAACTGCAGTTTTTTGTACATATTCTGGGTACGCTGAGCAGATTCGCCCCTCAAATAATTATAAAAATAACTAAGCATAAAAATAACCCCTAACCCTAGCAGACCCCATCTTTCAAACTCTTTTTTAAACGGTATAAAAATTACACAAACTGTTACTAGTACTGCAATGATGGATATTTTAAGCCAAAAACTCCGCTGCATTGTTATAATGGAAATAAATATTGACATAATCATCCCTATTAACGGTGCTAGAACAATGAATATTACCGTTTTCATAATCATAGAAGTATCTATGCTGCTGAAGCCTGCAGCTGCAATAGCTGCGCCTGCAAAACCTCCAATAAGTGTATGAGATGAAGATGAAGGAATACCATACCACCAGGTAAGCAAATTCCAGCAGATGGCGGATATTAGGCCTGATAAGATAATGACCATTCCATTGCTGCCATTAACTACATCTGCATGAACCGTTTTTGCTACTGTATTAGCAACTGCATGATCACTAAATATAAAAAAAGCTACGAAGTTGAAAAATGCTGCCCATAAAACTGCCTGAAAAGGGGTTAATACTTTTGTAGAAACAATGGTAGCAATTGAATTTGCAGCATCGTGAAAACCATTGATGTAATCAAATACAATGGCCAGAATAATTATTATAATGAGAATAGATGCCATGAGAATTAAATATAAAAAGAAAAAAAGTTACAGGGGCATAATGGTGCATTAAAAAGCATCAAATTATGTTAGGCATATTTTACAATAATACTTTCTATAACATTTGCTGCATCTTCACATTTATCTGTAACAATTTCCATTACCTGATAAATTTCTCTCTTTTTTATAACTTCTTTTGCATCGGGCTCTGTTGCGAAAAGCCGTTCAATACTCATGTCAAAAATATCATCGCCCTGGTTTTCAATACTGTTTATGGCTACAAGAGCATCTGTAATCTGCCGCATGTTTTTCATGTTGCGAAGTTCTGTTACGGCTTTGTGTACCTGCACGCAACCAAGGGCAATAAGATCTCCAAATTTGCGGATGCCGATATCATCGGGATTTACTCTGTAAAAGTTTATCTTTTTTGCTGATGCATATATATAGTCAGCAATATCATCCAGTGCTGAAGCGAGGTAATGAATATCTTCCCTATCAAAAGGAGTTATAAAATTTTTACCAAGTTCTGTAAATATCTGGTGCGTATAATCATCGTTTACATGCTCTAAATCCTCTACATCTTTTATCAGTTTTGCACGCTTTTCAAAATCGGGCTCGTTTACAACTTCTTTCAATTTATCTCCCATATTTACCAGCACACCGGCAACATTTTCAAACAGCTGATAAAAAATTCTATCCTTAGGTAAAAATATTTTTAAAATTGAATTGAAGCCCATAAATATTAAATTTGTGCGAAATTAAAAACTATATTTATTTTAAAACTATAAATATAATTGATAACAGTTTAGTAACATTGAAAGTTTTTATTATCAGACTTTTTTAAATAACCCCCTTGAAACAAAATATTACCTGCCTTCTTGTAACATTTCTACTATTACAGAATTGTAAAGCGCAATTTTTAATGGATATGATCGATACTTCAACCATAAGCGGTAAAGAAATGTTGAGTATTTCTAAAAAATCTGATCATTTACGTTTTACAGGTTACATACAGCCACAGTTTCAAGTAGCAGCAACTAAAGGAGCAAAGTCATTTGAGGGTGGAGATTTTGCAGCCCGGGTAAGCAACCGCTTTTTGTTAAGAAGAAGCCGCATTAGGGTAGATTATATACATTTTGAAAAAGATAACAAGCCGGGTGTACAGTTTGTTTTTCAATTTGATGCTAATGAAAGATCTTTTACAGTAAGGGATGTGTGGGGCAGAATTTTTGAGAATAAGTATAAACTCTTTTCATTTACAACAGGCCTTTTTGCTAGGCCTTTTGGGTACGAGGTTAATTTAAGCAGCGCCGATAGAGAAAGCCCCGAAAGGGGAAGAATGAGCCAGATACTTATGAAGGGTGAGCGTGACCTTGGTGCTATGGCAAGTTTTGAAGTGAGAAAAGAAAACCATCCTTTGAAATACTTAAAAATAGATGTAGGTATTTTTAACGGGCAAGGTATAACAGCACCCGGAGAATTTGACAATGTAAAAGATATAATAGGAAGGGTAGCGCTTAAACCAAAAAAAATATCTAAAAAAATAACTGTATCTGCCGGCACTTCAATCTTATATGGTGGTCTTGAAAATAATACCAAATATGAATATCGTACAGCCAAAATATCAGGGATTAATAGAACGGTTATAGATTCCACTGAAAGTAACATTGGTAAAGTAAATCCCAGACGATACTACGGTATAGATGCTCAGGTAAAGTTTAAAAATAAAATTGGGTTTACAGAAATTAGAGGGGAATATATTTTTGGTAGGCAGGTTGGTACCACTCTATCGAGCGAAACCCCAAATTCACTGCTAACAGGTAAGGATGGATATTATAACCGCAAGTTTAATGGAGCCTATTTTTATTTGGTGCAAAATATTTTTTCATTAAAGCACCAGCTTATCTTAAAATATGACTGGTACGACCCTAATACTAAAATTACACGAAATGATATTGGGGCGCCATCATCAAATTTTACAGTGGCAGATATAAAATTTAGTACTATAGGCTTAGGTTATGTTTGGTATATAAATACTGGTTTAAAAGCTGTATTGTATTATGCCATACCTATCAATGAAAAAACTAATCTCCCCGGTTATACTACAGATTTAAAGGATAATGTTTTTACCAGCCGATTACAGTTCAGGTTTTAAATACCATGTTATGAAAAATGTATTTTATCTTAAATATTATCGTAATATTGCAATATTAAATTAGAGCTATGGGTGCATCTAAAACCGACCATTTTACTGACAAACAAAATGAAATTGCCATACTTGCAAAGGCTTTGGGCCACCCTGCAAGAATTGCCATTATTGAATACCTGCTAAAAGTAGATACCTGTATTTGTGGAGACATTGTAAATGAACTGCCTTTGGCGCAGCCCACAGTATCGCAACATTTAAAAGAACTTAAAAATGCAGGTATTATAAAAGGTGATATTGAAGGAAATACTATTTGCTATTGTATTGATGAAAACGTGATGCATAAACTGCAGAATTATTTTGGGAATGTAAATACCAGAATGGAAAACAGAAAGAAAAATTGTTGTTAACCAAATAAAAAAATCAGCATGAAATTATCAGAGATTAAAGCAATTCTTGCAGCAGCGGAAGCTGTAAATTTTAAATTACCTACGGGTGAACTTGTTCCGGAACATTTTCACGTTACTGAAATTGGGCTTGTTACAAAACATTTTATTGATTGTGGTGGTGTGGAGCGTTTTGAGAAAGTTATAAACTTTCAGTTATGGAATGCCAATGATACAGAGCACAGGTTAAAGCCTGAAAAACTTTTAAATATCATTGCCTTATCTGAAAAAAAACTTGGTATAACAGATCTTGAAATTGAAGTGGAATATCAGGCTGATACTATAGGAAAATACGACCTGGATTTTAACGGAAAATATTTTGTACTTATATCAAAGCAAACTGCCTGCCTTGCAACTGATGCCTGCGGTATTGCACCTTCAAAACACAAAGTACAATTGATAGAATTACAAAACGCTACACAAAGCTGTTGCACACCGGGCGGAGGTTGTTGCTAAGATTAGTGAACAGTTGTCAGTAGTCAGTCATCAGTAAATAAGTTATAGACCATTAAAATTTAATTAATGACAATTTTAAGATTTGAGGATATTATCGCATGGCAGAAATCTCAGGATTTTACAGTTGAAATCTACGGTTCATTTAAAGACAATAAGGACTGGGATTTTAGAAACTAAATATGCAGGGCATCGGTATATATTTAAAACAATATTGCAGAAGGATTTGATAGAGGTTCTAATGCTGATTTCAGAAGATTTTTGTTTATGTCATTAGGCTCTTGTAGCGAAGTAAAATCAATGCTTTATTTAGCAGAACGACTGAATTATTTATCTAAAGAAAAGTCAATTGAATTCATTTATGCCAATAAGGAAATTTCGAAAATCATAACAGTACTCATAAAATCAGTAACAAAATCTTGACAACTGATTACTCACTACTCACAACTGATTACTGACAACTGATTTCTGATAACTAATTACTATTATGACCATTGCCTTATTTAGCGACATTCATGCAAATCTTCCGGCATTGCAGGCCTTTTTTAAAGATGTTGACAGCCGAAATCCTGATGCTATTTATTGCTTGGGAGACTTAGTTGGCTACAATATTTGGCCAAACGAAGTAGTAAACGAAATACGAAACCGAAAAATACCTACAATAGCGGGTAACTATGATTTTGGCATAGGCAGAATGAGTAACGAATGTGGTTGTGCTTATAAAACCGATCACGAAAAAGACAACGGAAAGATTTCCATCTCTTTCACCAACTCAATAATAAAAGAAGATGAAAGAGCTTATTTGCGCACACTTCCTGCACACATAAAAGTTGAATTTCAATTAAACGAAGACAAACTGAATTTATTGCTGGTTCATGGCAGCCCACGAAAAATAAACGAGTATCTTTTTGAAGACAGAGAAGAAAAAAGTATGCTTCGGATTATGGAACAGGCAGATGCAGACGTAATGTGTTTTGGGCATACACATAAACCTTATCACCGCATATTAAATTCTGGTGTTGAAGGACAAAACCATTTTCGCCATGCTATAAATATAGGTTCAGTTGGCAAACCCAAAGACAGCAATCCACAAGGGGGTTATGTAATGCTCACCATTAACGGCAATAGTTCTATTTTGGATAAAGACTGCATTCAGGTAGAATTTATCCGCTTTAATTACGATATAGAAGCTGCTGCAAAAGCCGTTGAAGAAAGTATTTTGCCAAATGATTATGCAACAAGTTTGCGTGAGGGTATTTAATTTATTTTTTATAAATATGCAATAGATGAGTGCTATAAACTGCAACCCTACTCAAAGAAAAAAACTAAGTTTTCTGGATCGTTACCTTACTCTTTGGATATTTATTGCGATGTTTATTGGTGTAGGTATTGGATATTTTTTCCCAAATTCTTCCAAGTTTATTAATTCATTTTCTAACGGTACAACCAATATTCCGCTGGCCATTGGGCTTGTGTTGATGATGTACCCGCCACTGGCAAAAGTGCGTTACGAAAAAATGGGGGAGGTGTTTAAGAATATTAAAATACTGAGTATTTCTCTTTTGCTTAACTGGGTTATTGGGCCGTTGCTGATGTTTTTTTTAGCCATTATTTTCTTTCATAACCAGCCGGAATATATGACAGGGCTAATTCTTATCGGTATTGCCCGCTGCATAGCTATGGTAATTGTATGGAACGAACTGGCGGAGGGAAACAGAGAATATGCTGCAGGGCTGGTAGCACTTAACAGCATTTTTCAAATACTTTTCTACAGTGTATATGCGTGGCTTTTCATAACTGTTTTACCACCTTATTTTGGAGTAAAAAGCATGGAGGTAAATATTACCATCGGGCAAATTGCCAAAAGTGTTTTAATCTATTTAGGTATTCCATTTTTTGCAGGGATTGTAAGCCGTTTTTTATTAATTAAATGGAAGGGTTTAGATTGGTTTAACTATAAATACATACCTGCTATATCGCCCATAACCTTGCTGGCATTGCTTTTTACCATTTTATTAATGTTTAGCTTAAAAGGAAAACTTATTGTTCAACTTCCTTTTGATGTATTAAAAATTGCCTTGCCATTGGTTATATATTTTGCAGTAATGTTTTTGGTGAGTTTTTTTATCGGTAAAAAAATGGGCGCTGATTACTCAAAAAATACTGCCATTGCTTTTACTGCTACCGGTAATAATTTTGAACTGGCCATTGCTGTTGCCATTGGTATTTTTGGGATTAACAGCGGTCAGGCTTTTGCCGGAGTAATCGGTCCACTGGTAGAAGTGCCGGCATTAATTATGCTGGTGCGGCTTGCGTTTTTGTTAAAGAAGAAATGGTATTCAAAAGAAGAATTATCTTAAAAGTAATTCAGGTATAAACCTGATGAGTCATTTCTATAGGCTTCTAATGGCTTAACAATTCTCCTTCTTACCCTTTTTTATTTTCAAAATAAAACACGGCTTACAGACACGGGTTCTAACTTTTTAAATCCCTTAAAAAAAAATACGCTTCCAAATTGCGGGCTCAACATGTGCCCTAAGAAAAACTATAAGTTATGTTTCATAAAAAAGGCTCAATCCAAAATATGTATTGAGCTTTTTTTTAAATGAATTTTTATTAGAAGCTGTAACGAATACCCAGCTGCCCTTGCCAACGACTGTTAATTGGATCTAATGTATAATACTTACCATTAGATGTTGCGGGAGGTGCAAAATTATATGTAGGTGTATAAGCTGCTGCGCCAGGTGCTATACCTGTACTGCTGCTGTTGTCCGGCACAAATTTTAAAATATTAACAGTGTAATTATTAATGTTTGTTACAAAATTAATATGTCCCCAATCATTGTTTATAAGGTTAAGCACATTCAACACATCAACACTAAATTGTAAAGAGTGTACTGTTTTATTATTTGCAAAAGAAAATTTAAACTCGTGCATCAATTTCATATCCAATGTAGAGTTCCATGGTGTATGTGCACCGTTGCGTTCTGCATATTGTCCTTTGCGGCTTGACAGGTATTTATCGTTGCTTACAAAATTATTAAAATCAGTTGATTGTTGAGATGCTGTATATACCGAACCATTTAACGTATAATCTCTAAAATCTGTTGCTGAAGTAGTAGCCGGTATAAATGCCAGGTTAGCATTTGAACCGTTTCTAAATGCATTTACACTTGGGTTGTAGATATAAGAGAAAGGGCTACCGGATTGTTTAGAAAAAACAAAACCAAGTGTTGTATTGTTTGTTTTATTCCACTGTGCATTTAAACCCAAAGACCCAACTATACGATGGCGAAGATCGAAATTAGAACTTGCAAGCTGTGCATTTTCTGCATTTACTGCAGGGTTTACTTCGTAATTACTTTGAAAAGAATTTCTGATACCATTACTTACATCTTTACTTCTACCATAAGTATAAGCTAAACTGTAATTAAGTGCAATAAAATGGTTGCTGCCAAATTTTGTTTTATTACCTGCTTTAGATATTTGTGCAGTTAAATTATACCGATACCCTTCTTTTGTATTGGAAAGAAAATAAGCGTTGGAAAATGCTTTATTGTTTTTTTGATTAGATCCTAAGTATACAGGAGTTTGTGTAGGACCACTTGTAAGAAAAGTAGATGAATCTCTTAGGTTTATCTGTTGAAATTTTACATCATAAACTGTTTTGGTATAAAGTGCATCAAGCGTAAGCTTATACCCTTTACCAAATTTAATATCTACTGCAACATTGCTTCTCCAAACGGTAGGTAGTTTAAAGTTGTTATCAATAAGATCTACCTCACGTGTGGAAGCTGCTGAAGAGCTGTACTTGTTGATCGTGTCTTTTAATTTTGAAGGGTCAATGGCCAATCCAACAGAAGTTAAAGATGATGAATAAGAAGGTCTGTAATCAATAGTGCCATAAGTAGAGCCTGTAAGTGTATAAGCGTAACCTAACCAAGCAAAAGGCATACGGCCGGTAAATATACCTGTACCGCCTCTTACTACTAAACTTTGGTTTCCTTTTACATCATAATTAAAACCAAAGCGTGGTGAAACGGTAGCTTTACCTAACCATTTATTATTAATATCGCCAAAAGCAGTATGGTTATAAGTTGGATTAGCTGCCTTGTATTCAACAGTACTGTTAACTAACGGATCAAGAGGAGGTTGGCTACCTAAGTAAGAATAATCTACACGAACACCCGGAGTAATTTTAAAGTTTTTTGTAATGGTAATTTCATCCTGTGCATAAGCACTTGTAAGGTTTACTTTAAAAGGATTTGGTGGAGCATCGTAAATACTTTGAGCAGTTTGTTTGTTTGCATCAAACGAATATGCAGCACGAATACGACTTGGTTTATTTGCCTCAAAATTTGCAAGGCTGCCATACTCCCATCTGCCATTATATGAATTTACAAAACCATAAGTAATATCATAAAATTCATTGTGCGTACCTAATGTAATTTTATTTATACCTTTTGATATCGTCACATTATCAGTAAACTCAATTGTTTTTTGCTTCATATTATAAATGGATGCTTCTCTCCATGTACCTGCCCAAATTTGCCCACCATTTATATCAATAAAAGGTGCAAGCTGCCCCGGATAATCTCTATATTCATGAACATTAATTGAGCTTAAAATTAAGTTGTTGCTTACTTCATTATTAAATTTTGTTTTTAATTCAGCTACCACATTGTTATTAATAGAATGCTGCGTAAAATCAGTAGAAGAAAACTGGAAATTTGTAGAAGAACGCTCAAGATTATTGCCAAGCCCATTGGTATGAATATACCGCACGGAAAGATTATTTTTTGAATTGATGATCCAGTCAGCTCTACCAAAAAACTTATCGCTGTTGGTTTTTATTTTATAAGCATCATAGCTTCCGGGATCATAATTATAATTGGTTTTTAATTGGTTAATTACCCGCTGTGCATCTGCAACGGTAATGGCAGCACCTGGATCGCCTGCGTTGTAAAAAGTAGGTTCCTGATGGCGGGTAAATTCTGCATTTGCATAAAAGAATAATTTATTTTTTATGATTGGTCCGCTAATGCTTGCGCCATATTGATTGTCGTGAAAGTCTGACCCTATTTTGGTTTTTAATCCATCTACACTTTTCCCTACCAACGACTGCCCGTGGCCATACCAGTAAAGTGACCCGTGTACATCATTACCACCACCTTTTGTAACTGCATTTACACTACCACCTGTAAAATTACCCAGCTTCACATCAAAAGGTGCAAGTTGTACCTGCACTTCCTGTATGGTTTCCAGGCTATAAGGGTTTGTTCTGTTGCCTGAACCGGCTGAACCACTTTGTCCGCCACCACTTGTGCCACCTGCGCTGTTACTGAAACCAATTGCATCATTGTTAATTGCACCATCTAATGTTACATTATTATAACGAAAATTGCTACCTGCAAAAGAGTTGTTGTTTGATTGTGGCGTTAGTCTTGTAAAATCGCTAATACTTCTGCCTATGCTTGGCAGTGTTGTAATTTGTGCTCTACCTATGCTTGAACCACCTGCATATTTTTTTGAAGTTGCACTTATTACAATTTCAGTGAGGCTTTTATCATCTACCCTCATTAACACATTTACAGGAGTATTTTCTGCCAAAGCAAGATTAATATTTTCAAATTTCTGTGCTTTAAAACCACTATTGGAAACAGTAACTGTATAAGGGCCACCGGGTCTTAAGTTTACCAAATTAAATAAACCTTTGCTGTTGGTTTGGCTGCCACTAACTGCACCTGTAGGTTCATATTTTAAAATGATGGAAGCATTAGCTATAACAGTTCCTTTTTCATCTGTAACTTTTCCTGTTAATGCAGAGGAAGTTTCCTGAGCAAATAAATTTGTGCTCAAAAAAAGCACTGCTATCAGAAAATAAAAAGATAATTTTTGTTGCATAATTTTTGTTTTAAAATCAATGCAAAAGACATTATTTTTTGTGATTATAATGTTACCGTAAGGTTACCATAATGTTACCAATCGTTAAACTATGATACTTTTTCTGACTTTTTTATTTAATAACTTTTTTTAACCATGTTTGTAATAATGAATATTCCTGAAGTAGTAGGGATTAAATTTTGATGGAAATAAATTAAAGACTGAAATGGATTTTTATTGCCACAAAGCATAAAAATGAATTAATTTTAAACAGAACAATCGTGACATATATTTTGAAAATATTTTTTACCATTATTGTAATAGTGTTTGCGCAAGTTGCACAAGCCCAAAAGCTTACCGGCACCTGGGAAGGTGAAATGGAGGGTTATGAATTTTTGCAGTTAAATATTGTACAGGTTGACAACAACCTTTGTGGCTACACATGGGATTATGAACTGAGCAATAAAAAAAGTTATTGCAAAGCTTATTTTAATGGCAGTTACAGCAAACTTTTAAATACATGGTATATTGAAGGAAGTTCGTTTATGGAGCAAGGTGGCGGGCATGCGCTGATGCAATTAAAATTTAAAATAGAATTTGAAGAAGGAAAAATGGTACTAAAAGGAAGCTGTAGAATTAAACCGTCTATGTTTTTTGCGGGAGGAGATCCAAACAGTTTTGTGCTGCAGAAAACATCTTCAAGACCTACCATTATTACCCAAACAATGAAGGACTGTATGGCAACTTTTCAACCTCCTGAAAAACCTTTCCCGAAAATAACAGCTTCACCTAAAAAAGAAATACCTGTTGCAAAAAAACCACCTGTAATAATTAAAAGCAAAACTTTACCGCCGATTGTTACAGTGCCGGATATCAAAGATTCTATTGTTGCAAAGCCACCTGTAAAAGCAAATACTTTGCCTGTAACCACAAATGGCAGAGTTGATAAGGAGCTTAGAAGGATTGTGGTGCATGATAAAAAAATAACGCTAAATATTTATGATAACGGAACTATTGACGGCGATACGATCAGCATTTATTACAATGGCAGACCTATATTAAAAAACAAAGGGCTTACAGCAAAACCTCTGGTGGTAGAGGTTGAACTGGATGAAAATATTGCTTTGCACAGCATTGTTTTGTTTGCAGAAAATTTGGGCAGCATTCCTCCAAATACTGCACTGGTAGTCTTTACAACATCTGATGGTAAGCGGTATGAATTATACTCAAGTACCACGCTTCAACAAAATGCATCCATCGTATTTGAGTACAAACCCAAATAATTTTATCTATAAAACTTAATAAAAAAGGCTGCAAACCATTTGCAGCCTTTTTTATATTTTTTTAAAAATTTATTAGTTTAAAACCAAAACCCCCTTTGCAATAAATTCTATTTCTGTTTTAGGGGCTGTAATTTTTTCTATCTCTTCTTTGCTTTTACCTGCATCTTCGGCATAATGCTTCAGCATTTCTACAGATGTGGTTGTTCTTTGTGCAGTGCCTTGTAATACAACATCTTTACCTACAATATTTTTGGGCATAAAAAATTTATAATCTTTAAAACGAATCATAATTCCTTCACCGTCAATTTGTGCAAGCGTCATCCAGCAGCCTTTCTTTTCGCAAACTTTATTTACGGTTCCTTTTACTTTACCAGTAAATTTTTCAGCAGTTACCAGTTTCTCTTCTAAAAGATTTACTTCCAAAGCTCCGACAGCGGTTGTACCTGCACCATATTTTACACCTTTAATTGCAGGCTTGAGTTGCCCAAAAGCACTTAATGATAAACATAATATTAAACTTAACAGTATTGATTTCAGCATAAGAGTTTTAATAAAAAACAAACCTAAACACATAATAAAAACTGCACCCTTTCTTATTCGCAATCTTCACAAATTCCTGTAACCACCATTGCGGATTGTTGTTTGGTAAAATTTTTCGGAAGTTTTACTTCCGGTACAGTTACTTCATCCAGGCAAATAGTCTTATCACAATTGCTGCAAATAAAATGCACATGGTCGTCGTGGTGATGACCCTGTTCACAATTGTGTTTACAAAGGGCATACAGTATTGAGTTATCTGTAGTAGGTATCTGGTGAATAATCCCTTTTTCAACAAAGGTTTGTAAAGTGCGGTAAACCGTTACTCTGTCAAAAGCTGAAGAGGTGTTTTTTTCAATATCAGCATGTGCCAGTGCACCATCTGTTTCTAAGAAAAGATCGAGTATTTTTTTTCTGCTTTCCGTAATGCTGAGCCCTGACTGCTTTAAAATATCCGGCTTTATTTTCATGTTTATTTTTTAGGTAGGCGAATTGCTAAAGCCTGTCATAAATCTTGTGTGGTCTACCTTTTCTTTAAGCACTCCTTTAATATCATAAATCAGCTTTTTAACTTCATCTTCTTTTAAGCCATCATAAATTCCTCTAACACGCCTGTACCTGTCAACGAGTGCAAAATATTGGGTATGTATAAACTGGTTGGCAATATTCTGGGTACTGTCAGGTTTTTGATTATCAATTATGTAACCTATGCGAGCCATTTTATAAAGGGAATCTTTATTGCCCGTAACAAAATTCCAGTTTTTATTTAGTGCATTCCCTGTAACCGGAGCATTGCTTATAGAGTATGATCCATCTGCACTTTTTAAAAGTGTATTATTTATCATTTTTTGTTCATACGCTTTTAGTAATGGTACACTGTCAACCTCAGGCATGCAGGTGTGGGAGATGATTAAAAAATCATTTTCATTTTTATAGGCATCATACACCCTGCGCATATTTGCATTCATTTTTGGACAAATCCCTTTACAGGTTGTAAAAAAATATTCAGCCACATAAACCTTATCATCCGTATTTTTTTGAGTGATCATTTTTCCATCCTGATTAGTAAAACTAAATGCGGGTACTGCAGGATTAATAACCTGCAAAGGAGAGGCATCAAAATCATAATCCTTCATAATGAAGAAATAGAATACACCCAGTAAAACGGCGAAAAACAGTAGGTAAAATTTTATTTTTTTACTCATTCATGGTATCACTTTTTTTAATAAATAATGCAGTCGGGCAAAAAATTTTTAAAATATTGGTTGCCAGAACATTTTTATGCACTACTTAAAAAGTAAACTACACAAAGGTACATTTGAAAAATGCAAAACTACGTTAAGTGTTCAAACTATTTGCAACGTTAGTGCAAAAATTGTATATTTGTTATTGACTATGAACCTAAAAATAAACTGGGACGGATTTGGAATTGCTACTTCGCTTGCCTGTGCAATACATTGCATAGCGTTACCGTTGTTGCTTACCAGCCTTCCATTATTTGGTGTAAACATTATTCACAATATATATTTTGAGTGGGGTATGATATTGCTGGCTTTTGCTGTGGGAGTTTATGCGTTGCTGCATGGTTACAAAACACATCATAAGAATACATTGCCGGTTTTTCTTTTTACAGCCGGTTTTTTATTACTCATAACGAAACAGTTTTTTTTACACATAGAAGGTTATTTTGTAGTTCCCGCTGTTATTTTAATAGTAAGTGCTCATTACTTAAACTACAGGCTTTGTACAAAAAGAAAATGCAGTTCGCCACACCATGCGCATTAAAATTTTTTTAGTTGTATAATTCAGTATATATAAATTTTAAAAAATTAAAACAATGCAAAAACTTCTATTCATTTTGTTGTTATCGTTTTTAGGTAACGCCGCAAATGCTCAAAAAATTACAGATGATTTGCTTATAAAAAATATACTTTCCAAACAGACAGTTGCCTGGAATACCGGAGACCTCGAAAAATTTATGGGCGGTTATTGGCGCAACGATTCCCTAATGTTTATCGGTAAAAACGGCCCAACCTATGGCTGGGAAAATACCCTAAAGAATTATAAAAAAGGATATCCGGATATTGAGGCCATGGGTAAGCTTGATTTTACATTGATTGATGTGAAGCGGCTGTCGCCGGAATATTATTCTGTTGTTGGAAAGTGGCACCTTAAAAGATTGGTAGGTGATATTGGTGGTACTTTTACTTTGTTGTTTAAAAAAATAAAAAGGCAATGGTTGATAATACAGGATCACAGCAGTTAGCCGGCAAAAACATTTATTTACATTTGCCCACTAACCTTACTCCACTTTTTTTTGATGTGCTTAAACAGAAAGAAACATCCTGTAATAAAAACAGCATAATATAAAATGTTTTTTAAAGATGGGCTGTCATCAAAAAGACCAAATTTTAAATAAAGCCCTACAAAAATATTGATGAGTAACCATAAAATCAGCAAAGAAACCGTCTGCATAATGGTTACCAAAAAAAGCTGAGTATCATCTTCCATTCCCATCTGCCAAAGTTATAAAAATTTAATTGTTTCGTTGAATAGTGAAATTAGCCTTTGCCAATAAAAGCCAATATCGACTTAAGAAAAATAATCTGTTTATTTTATAAGGATGTTGTTGAATGCAGTACTGTCTCCATTAAAAACATTGAAATCTACATTAGCCTTAATGCCGTTTACATGGCCGGTTTCGTTGTGTTGCCAAAACGTCCAGTTGCGTTGTATGCGGGGTTTATTTTTTTCAAGATAATGTGCTACCCAAAGCGGATATTCATCAAATTTTCCTGCTAAAAATTTATTGTAAAAACTTATAATACTGTAAATAATGGGTTTTACTTTGTATCTCTTTTCTACAAGTTTAAGCCAGTCATCAACATGCTGCTGTAAGTCGGTTACAGATGCGCCGTTGGCCTGTTCAACATCAAGCACAGGTGGCAGATCTCCTTTTTTTAAATAAACATTTTCTACAAAATTTGCTGCCTGTAATTTTCCGCTTTTGCTGCCCGTAAAAAAATGGTAAGCGCCTCTGGGGATTTCAACCGCCAGGGCATTGCGCATGTTTGTATTAAATTGTTCATCAATTAAATCAGTGCCTTCTGTTGCTTTTATAAAAGCAAAACCAACTGCAACATTATTAACCCTCATTTGCTTAACATCATCCCACGAAATATTCAGCTGGTGCCTGCTCACATCTATACCGTGTATCTGATAATTTACAGGAATATATATACCAAATTCTTTGTAGAGAATAAAATTGGGTTTATTAAAACGATCTTTAAAATAGTAAGCAAAAATGGAACAGGTAATTAAAAAAGTAACCGTATAAAATATCTTTTTACCAAAGCCCCGCACTTTTTTAGCCATACTTTCTTCAACCTTTAAAAATAATCATCCATCAAAAAAGAGACAAAAAATTACTTACCTCATAACCTGCTTTCGTACTGTCTTACCCGCAGCAGTAACTTCAACAATATAGGTTCCTCTTCCCCAACTGGCTGATTGTATTTTTACCATAGCAGAACCGTAAGTAAGCAAAATGTTTTTGCTGTAAATTTTTTGACCTAATTTGTTGTATACCTGCACCTGCGCCTTATCATCTTTAAAATCGTGTATGTTTATTGTAAAAGGGTTGCTTACCGGGTTTGGAAAAATATCAACAATACCTTCGCCATTGTTACCAGGAACAGGCGGAGGCAGAGCGGGCTTACAGCTGCCATTATTAACGGCTGTAGTTTTTTCTGTGCTGTTGTTTTTTGTAATCAGCCAAAGGCCGGGATCTACCAATACAGTATCTGCAACAAAACCCAACGATCTAATAAACATTTCACCATTTATAATATTATCAAGCACAACTGTTTTTTCCTGCGTAGCATTTTTAAATTTAAGTGTAACCGGGAGTTTAAAGAATGAAACAGATGGGTGAGAAGTAGTTTGGGAAAGTTTAATATTTACACAATTACTGTCGAGCACATTCCATTGTACCTGATAGCTTGGGTAACCCTGACCTGTATACCACTGGTCAAAAAAGTAAGTAAGATTTTTACCACTTTCCATCTCTAGATTTCTTTTTAAATCAGCCGTAGTTGCATTTCCATAAACCAATGCAGGATCAAGCTGATAACGCCTTAGCGCCTTTAAAAATACATCGTCACCCAAAGTAAAGCGCAGCATAAACAAGAGGTAACTTCCTTTGTTGTAACTCAACCTTCCGCTAAAAATCTGATTAAGGTTAGTAGTATCCATCACTTTTACAGAGCCGCCCGGTTGTGATGTGATGTTGTTGATTACATTTTTTCTGTTAGCGAGTGCGCTAGATGGATATTTTGTTTCCATATTAAAGGCTGCGAGGTAAGTTGCAAAACCTTCATTTAACCAGATATCTTCCCAACTGTTGCAGGTAATTTTGTCGCCAAACCATTGATGACTGAGTTCATGTGCCATTAAAGATTCATCTGGCGTTACAATAAATGTAGAAGTCTGGTGCTCCATACCGCCACCCCAGCCAAATTGTACATGCCCGTATTTTTCGTTTATAAAAGGATAAGGTCCAAAATTGTTATGGAAGAGTTGCATCGATTCCAGCACTTTTGATGTGTTGTTTTGAAATAAAGCAAGACTTTCAGGATAGCAATAAGTTACCATTGGCAGGTTAACATTGCCAAGTTGAATGCTGTTATTGAAAACAGCATAATTAGTTACCGCCATGCAAATCAGGTAAGATGATATTGGATAGCGGTGTTTCCAGTGCGTTTTTATTTTGCCACCTGCAACAGGTATTTCGGTTTGTAAAATACCATTGCTTGCGGCTTTGTAAGCAGCAGGTGCTGTAATGAAAACATCAATAGAATCTGCTTTGTCATTAATACCGTTTTTGCATGGCCACCAGTCTCTTGAGCCGTACGATTCACTCAGCGTCCACAACACCGGCGTACCTGCATGCACATCCTGTATAAAAGATCCGAAGCCTGTATTTGCGGGCACTCCCTTGTACCAAATACTTACTGAGTCCAACACATTGGTATTAATATTTGACGGAAAATTTATAACAAGTGTATTGTTGGGCTGAGAAAAAGTTAGCTGTGATCCATTGCGCTTTATACTATCAGCAACCAACGGCGATTGCATATCTAAAGTGATAGAAGAAAGTGCAGATATCGTCTTAAAATAGACAGTCACTTTGCCATCAATGAAACGAACAGCCGGATCTACAGCCCATTCGCACCTGTAATATTTTACATCAAAATTATCAGATGCAGCTGTAAACCTTGCTGCGTTGGTAAACTGATTTTGATGCGCATCTTTTTCCATTCGGGCAATTGATTCGACATCTGCTTTTTCCTGACCATACACTATGCCTGTAAAAAAAAGCAAAAAGAATAAAATTGATTTCATATCTAAATTTATAAATGATTCGTATTTATACCTAAAATTGTAATTAAAGTTTTATATATGTATTAATTATTTGAAACTAATACCCTATTGCATAAAACAAGACTGTTTATTATTTATACATTAAACGCAGAATTTATTCCTATATTTTACTGGATTTAAAATAACATTTATGAAATTAAGAATTATTATACCTACCATTTGCTTTATGCTTTTTAATATTTCTGCATTTGCACAGGAACCGGTTATAAAAGATACACTTATAAAGAAACTTGACAGGTTAGCTCAAAAGACTGACAGCACAGGAACACAGATAAATAATATTGATAAAGACGCTTATAATGAAGTAACAAAACTTACTGCAAAAAGTTATTTTATTTTATTGGGAAGTGATATTAAACAGGAATTTACAAAACCTTTTCACATGCACAAGAAAGATTTTGTAAGATTGGGTAAATTTGCCCTTGTAACAGGAGCACTGGCATTTGCAGATAAACCTATACAACAAAATGCGCTTGAACTGCGAACCCGAAGTGCCAATGTAAGAAATGTGGGGAAATTTATAACCAATTTTGGTGGATTGTATGAAGCAGTTACACTTGGTGCTTTTGGGCTTTACGGGATAATTGTAAAAAGTGAAAAAGTAAAAACAACCACATTGCTTGCCACGCAAGCAGTATTGACAGGCTTTTTAACCGAAGTTGTAATTAAAACCCTTACAGGCAGAATAAGGCCAAGTTATTATGCAGCAGGTGTAACAGCCGAACCAAGTTTTAAGGGTCCTTTTGGCAATCTTTCAAAAGATGGAAATGGTAAAAGTTCGAACAGTTCCTTCCCGTCAGGCCACACAACTGCTGCATTTGCGGCTGCAACCGTTTTTGCGGTAGAATATAGAAATAAACCTTACATACCTATAATTGCTTACAGTGCAGCAACACTTGTAGGGCTTAGCCGCATTACAGAAAATAAACATTGGGCTACCGATGTTTTAGCTGGTGCAGCATTAGGTTATTTAACCGGCAGGCAGGTTTCTTTTAATTATCACCGTTTTGCAAAAATTAAAAATGCCGAGGCTAAAAAGAAAAATATTACTTTAAATATGCAATATTATTTTGGCAAATTAATACCGGGGATCATCTGCAAATTGTGAAGTTCTGTATAACGGTTAAATCAGCATTTCATCTTAACTAAGTACTTTTGTAAGTATGCCCGAATTTAATTTTAATGATGCTGTAAATTTTGCCGGTAAACTTACCCCCGCACGTGCATGGAACGGGTTAAAAGTTGTAAGCAGTTTTTTTTTAAGCAAACTCCTGGACAGACCTGTACAATGGGGTTTCCCCATTTCAATTTCTTTTGAACCAACTACAAGTTGCAATCTTCGCTGCCCTGAATGTCCTAGTGGATTAAGAGCATTTACCCGACCGACAGGTATGTTGCAGAAAGATTTTTTTACTGAAACGATCGATGATATTCACAAAGAATTATTATATCTCATATTTTATTTTCAGGGCGAACCGTATTTAAATACATCTTTTTTAGACATGGTAAAATATGCATCTGACAAAGGTATTTACACCGCTACCAGTACTAATGCACATTACCTTACAGACGAAGCTGCAAAAAAAACAGTGCAGAGTGGGCTGGACCGTTTAATTATTTCCATAGACGGTACAACGCAGGAAGCTTACAAACAATACCGTGTAGGCGGAAGCCTTGATAAAGTACTGGAAGGTGCGAAAAATATTGTGAAATGGAAAAAGAAATTAAACAGCAAAACACCTTTTGTTTTTTTTCAGTTTTTAGTGGTTAAACACAACGAACACCAGATTGAAGATATAAAAAAACTTGCAAAAGAAATTGGGGTTGATGAAGTTCGTTTTAAAACCGCACAGGTGTATGATTATGAAAATGATCCCAACCAGTTAATACCTGTAAACGAAAAGTACAGTCGTTATAAACGCAATGATGACGGGAGTTTTAAAGCTAAAAATAAATTTGCTAACCGCTGCTGGAAACTCTGGCACGCTAATGTAATTACTTGGGATGGTTTGGTAGTACCATGCTGTTTTGATAAAGATGCCATGCACCGGCTAGGCAATTTAAAAAATGAGCCGTTTAAAAAAATATGGCAAAACGATAACTACAAACAATTTAGAAGCGAGTTAATGAAGAGCAGAAAGAATATTGATATTTGTGCTAATTGCAGTGAAGGTGAGTCAGTTTGGAAGTAAAATTTATTTATCTGTTTTAAATTTTTTTGATGGATAAAAGTTTATTTAATAAGCGCATTTTGCAAGTGTTGGTATTGCTCCTTATTATTTTAATAGCAGTATTGTTAATTGGTCAGCTGTATATTTTTTTACCGGGTTTATTGGGTGGCATAACACTTTACATTCTGGGCCGTAGCTATTATTTCAAACTTATTTTTAAAAACAAATGGAAGAAGGGTTGGACTGCCATGATGTTTATTCTTTTTTATCTCGTTATAATTTCGTTACCAATTTATTTAAGTGTAAATCTCGTTACACCTAAAATAAACCAGATACTAAAAAATCAGGATCTGATAGTACAAAAACTGCAAAATATGGCAGAGAATATCTCTGCAAAAACAGGAATAAAAGTTTTGTCGCCAGATAATATAAAAACTGTTACAAAAAAAATCTCCGGTATGGTTCCCATGTTGTTAAGCGGGACAGCAACTACACTCGCCAATTTATTGATGATGTTTTTTTTATTATATTTTTTGTTGGTTGGCGGCAGAGATATGGAAAAAAACCTGCACAAGATTATACCACTAAAATCGCACAATGTTGATATACTAGCCGGCGAAACAAAAATGATGATAAAGGCAAATGCGCTCGGTATACCTATTATTTGTATTGTGCAAGGCATATTTGCTTCTTTTGGTTATTGGGTTTTTGGTATGGATGATTGGGGGCTCTGGGGGTTTATAACCGGTGTATTTGCATTTTTTCCACTGGTGGGTACAATGATTGTCTGGGTACCAATAATGCTCTATCTTTTTTCACAGGGTCTCACATGGCCGGCAATAGGCCTGGGTATTTACAGCCTTTTGGTAACAGGTAATGTTGATTATGTGGCACGAATAAGTTTCATGAAAAAAATTGGTAATGTTCATCCGCTTATAACTGTATTGGGTGTAATTGTAGGGCTGGATCTATTTGGTTTTATAGGTTTAATTTTTGGGCCTTTGCTCATTAGCTATTTCTTAATACTGGTAAAAATTTATATCAATGAATTTTCTGAAAACCATGAGTCACAAATTATTTTGGAAAGAGAACTGGATAAAAAAATAATAGGTAAACCTTAAATTATACGATCTTTAACAAAATAAATAAATTATTTTAAAGCCTGCAACCTGCAATGTTGCAGCTTTTTTTTATTATTGTATTCCAATTATGAGTTTAGAAAAAGATATTAATCAGCCCAAGTTTAGAACCGAGCACCAGAAGGTAATCATCAATCTTATTTACACCTATAACTGGATGAACGAAAGGCTAAAAAGCTTTTTTGAAAAAGAAGATATTACACCGCAGCAGTTTAATATTCTGCGCATTCTGCGGGGTGCAGCCATACCTATTTCAACATTGCAAATAAGGCAAAGAATGCTCGATAAAATGAGCGATACCAGCCGCATTGTTGACAGGTTAATTACCAAAGCACTTGTAAAAAAAATGGTATGCCCCGGCGATAAAAGAATGGTAGATGTTACCATTACTGCTAAGGGGAAAAAACTGTTGGAAAAACTAGATGCTTTTGAACTTACTATGGATGCTATTGCCGGGTCTCTTACAGAAGCCGATGCAAAAAATGTAAACAAACTGCTGGATAAAATGAGGCTTGTTTCTTAAACATTTTATTTCCTATTTTACTGTTCTTAAAATGCTTTTCATGAAATTTTATCTTCTGCTATTCACTATTTTATTTGCATTAGGCTCAACCGCACAAATTGTTGCGAAGCCTGAGTTTAGGGCTGTCTGGGTTGCTACTGTAGATAATATTGACTGGCCCGATTCGCCAACAATTTATGCCCACATACAAAAAGCTGCTTTTTTAAAACTCCTTAACATGCACCAGCGCAATGGTATGAATGCGGTAATTGTACAGATACGTCCTGCGGCAGATGCATTTTATCCATCACCTTTTGAGCCCTGGAGCCAATGGCTAACAGGCGTGCAGGGTCAGGCGCCTTTTCCGTATTACGATCCGCTGGAGTTTATGATAACAGAAACACACAAACGGGGAATGGAATTTCATGCATGGATGAACCCTTACCGTGCCGTTTTTAGCATAACAAATTCATCTATATCCCCAACACATATTACCCGCCAACACCCCGAATGGTTTATTACATACGGTGACAAAAAATATTTTGATCCCGGCAATAAAGATGTGCAGCGTTATGTTACAAATGTTGTGAAAGATGTGGTTAAACGCTATCATATAGATGCAGTACATTTTGATGATTATTTTTATCCTTACCGCATTGCCGGTAAAGAATTTCCTGACGATGCAAAGTATAGGCAGTATGGTAATGGTATGAGCAAAGATACCTGGCGCCGCAGCAATACAGATTCTATAATTGTGATGCTTGGCAAAGCCATTAAGGAAACCAATAAAAAATGCAGGTTTGGCATAAGCCCGTTTGGTGTGTGGCGCAATGCATCTGTAGATTCTATGGGTAGTAATACCAAGGCCGGACAAACAAATTATGATGATCTCTACGCGGATATTTTACTCTGGCTGCGCATGGGCTGGATAGATTATGTTACACCACAACTGTATTGGGAAATAGACCATAAACTTGCAGATTTTAATACACTTGCAGATTGGTGGGCAGCACACAGCTATGGCAAAGATTGCTATATCGGTATTGGCTATTACCGGGCAAACAGCAATGCCGCATGGAAAGATAAAACCCAGTTGCCAAAACAAATACAAAAAATACGCAGCCTGCCCGCATTAAAAGGTATGGCATTTTACAGCAGCAAAGTTTTTGAAAAAAATCCCAATGGCTGGAATGATACGCTTCGTTTAAATTATTTTAAAGAAAAATTAATGCGTTAGCAGGAGGAGCTTTAGAACTTGCTTCAGCTTCGGTATCGGGCTGTACGCTGTACCTGCACCCGTGTAACGCAAAACTACAGTTCGTTCCTCACTTTGTTTGCTAACACGGGTTACGGTGCCGCTTCCATCCCGGCTATGCTCATCCTTAAATCTATCTTCAGCATTTTTCAACATATTTTATAAACGGGGTTGCTTCAGTTATATTAGTGCTTAATTTCGCCGCTTAATTAACCAGATACGGCACATGCAAAAAATACTTGTTTTACTTTTTATTTTAATTTCTTCAACCCATGTTTTTGCCCAAAATACTTTTAAGGCTATCTTAAAAAATGAAAAAAGCGGCGAAGTTTTAGCTGGCCTTTCTGTAAAAATAAAAGGTACTTCAAACAGCAGCATCAGTGACAGTGCAGGGTTCGTACAGCTAACAAATATTGCAGATGGAAGGCAAATAATTGAAGTTACCGGCATCGGCTACACTGAAAAGGAAATAAAAATAACCTTCCCACAAAATGAAACGGTAAATATCCTGTTAGATGCATCGCCAGAAGATCTTGAAGAAATAAAAGTTGTTAGTTCTACCAGGAGCAGCCGAAATATTAAGGATATTCCAACAAGAATTGAAGGAATACCTGCAGCAGACCTCGATGAAAAATCGGTAATGCAGCCCGGCAATATTAAAATGCTTGTATCAGAAATTGCAGGTGTGCAAACACAGCAAACATCGCAGGTTTCAGGAGGTTCCAGCATACGCATTCAGGGACTGGAAGGAAAATACACACAGCTTTTGCAGGATGGGTTTCCGCTTTATTCCGGTTTTGCAAGCGGGTTAAGTGTTTTACAAATACCACCATTAAATTTAAAAAGGGTGGAAGTTATAAAAGGAGCAACCTCCACATTGTATGGCGGTGGCGCAATTGCGGGTCTCATAAATCTTATAACAAAAGTGCCTACGGCAGAAAGAGAAATTTCTTTTCTGGCAAATGTCAATCAAACCAATGCACTGGATTTAAGCGCATTTTATGGTGAAAAATATAAGAAAACAGGACTGACATTCTTTGTATCCAGCAATGCACAAAATGCTTACGATGCCAACAAAGATGGCTTCTCCGACATTCCAAAATATACCCGTTATTCCTTCAGCCCAAAATTTTATTATAACCCAACTGATAAAACTACGCTAAGCATTGGCTTAAATGCAGGTTTTGAAAAACGCATAGGCGGCGATATGCTTGCTATAAATAATAAAGCTGACGCTGTTCACACATTTTATGAAAGCAATAACAGCAACCGTTTAAGTACACAGGCATCTTTTGAAAGAATATTTCTAAATAAAAATATTCTTACCATAAAAAACAGCATTACTTTTTTTAACCGAAAAATTGAAAGAAAAACCTACAATTTTGATGGCAGACAAACAGCAACTTTCAGCGAAATAAACCTGCTTATTCCGCACCAAAAATCTGAATGGAATGTAGGGGCAAATTATATTTCAGATAATTTTAAACAGACAAATATTACGGCTGCAAAATTAAATTATAATAATACAGCAGCCGGATTATTTGCACAAAATAATTTAAAAGTTTCAGAGAAATTTATTGCTGAAAGTGGGCTGCGGTTGGATGTTACGAACAGAAATCAGGTTTTTGTATTGCCACGTTTATCTTTGCTTTATAAAATAACAGATAACCTTACCTCTAGAATTGGTGGTGGCTTAGGTTATAAAACGCCAAACATCTTTTCAGAAGATGCAGAAGAAAAAGCTTTTCAAAATATAATTCCGCTAAATTTTGAAACTATTAAAGCTGAAAAATCTTATGGCTTAAATGGTGATTTAAATTACAAAACGGTCATTTTTGAAGACATAAACTTTTCCATTAATCAGTTGTTTTTTTATACTGTTATTAAAGATCCGCTGGTACTTCAACCCGTTACAGCAACCAATGATTTTGCCTTTAAAAATGCTCAGGGAAATATTAATTCCAAAGGGTTTGAAACAGCCTTAAAATTTAAAATGGAAGATATTTCTTTGTATGTAGGTTACACTTTTACCGATGTAAGAAGAAATTTCAACAATAGTTCTACAGCCAACCCACTTTCTGCAAAGCATCACCTTAATATAGATTTAATGTATGAGCTAAACGAAAAGCTGCGCATAGGTTACGAACTTTATTATGTTGGTGCACAGTATTTATCAACTAACGAAAAGGTACGTGATTATTGGGTTACAGGGCTTTCTAGCGAATATAAATTTAAATATTTCAGTCTGTTTATAAACTTCGAAAACTTTACAGATACCCGGCAGTCACGCTGGGATAATTTATATACGGGCACAATTCAAAATCCTTCTTTTAAGGAAGTTTATACGCCAACGGAAGGGTTTGTTTTTAACGGCGGCTTTAAAATTAAGCTGTAAAATAAAAACTTAAATTGAACTTTTTAAAGACAAGGTTGTAATATTCTTTTTATAACTGGACAAATATTTGCTTGAGTGTGATGTTGCTTTTACTTTTTAGTCAGCAATAGAAAGTATTTTCTTTTAACCATAAACCTTCAAGTAATTTATTATGCCACGTATTTCAATTATTTCAGCAAGTGTAAGAACAGGGCGCAACAGCCATCGTGTTGCTTTGTATTTTGAAAAATATCTTAAAGAAAATAATCTTGCAGAAACCCAAATGCTTGATTTAATGGAATATAATTTCCCCATTTTTGAAGAACGCTTACAATTTCAGGCTTCGCCATTACTTAAAACGCTGGAGTTTGCAGAAAAGATAAAGGACAGCGAAGGTATTATAATTGTAACGCCTGAATATAATGGTGGTTATCCCGCAAGTTTAAAAAATGCAATCGATCTTTTACTGGAAGAGTGGCGGCATAAACCAATAGCCATTGCAACCGTTTCTTCAGGACCTTTTGCAGGCTCTCAATGTCTTATTTCTTTGCAGTTTACTCTTTGGAAAATAAAGGCATGGACTATTACAGAAATGTTTTCTGTAGCAAAAGTGCAGGACAATTATGACGAATCCGGCAATGCTGTTAACAAAGAAGCAACGTATAAATTAGCGGCCGGTTTTATTAAAGAATTATTGTGGTGCATAAAAGCAGATACTTCAGATTTGTAAGATGGTTAATTTATAGTCCTTCTGTATTATGATTTTTGTCATTGTAAGTGTTGATTATTATCAGCTTTTTAAACTGTTTTTTTAAATATTTTTATCTTCAGCTAAAAGCTCTTTTTTTAAATTTTAAATATTGAAAAGATGAAAACCATTATACTGGCAACCGACTTTTCGCTTTTCGCTTTAAATGCTGCTAAATATGCTGTAAAAATAGCTGAAACCGTAGGCGCTGATATTTTACTTTTTAATGTTTACGAAGTTCTGCCTAACTATGGAGAAATGGTAATTGATATTAATGTAGATGATTTAAAAAAATCCGCTGAAACCCAGTTATCACATTTTAAATCTGATCTTGTTCAGCAATCCAATTTTGCTTTCAACATTACAACCGAAGTAAGATTAGGTGTTTTTAATGATGAATTGATATTAATATGCGAACGGTTAAATCCTTACGCAGTAATAATGGGCAGCCAGGGTAAAACCGCTGCTGAACATTTTTTAATGGGCTCGCATGCAGGTAAAACCATTAATCATTTTGCATGGCCGATAATTACAGTACCATCTACGTTTACTTTTTCAGCCATTAAAAAAATAGGTATTGCATACGATTTTGAGGAAGTAATAAAAGAAAATTTAATTGCCGATATAAAATTAATTGCGAGTGATTTTAATGCCTCTATCGATATTTTAAATGCAGTACAGGAAGAGGAATTTAATGAGCATTTTACATTATTAGCGAGCGAGCTTGAAAATGCATTTACTCCTTTTATAATAAAATATCATTTTTTAACTTCACATCAAACTGAAGAAGCTATTTTAAAGTTTGTGGAATCCAACAATGTCGATCTGCTAATTGTAATGCCTAAACATTACAATATGTTTCAAAGACTATTTCATAAAAGCCACACCAAACAACTGGTACTTCATTGCCATGTTCCTGTTATGTCTTTGACTAAATAATTGCTTCACTACATATTTTAATATTAAATTCAAAAATTCTTTGTAAAATATTGAATGTTTCTCCGATAAAATAGTTGTGCAATTATTCATTATTCATGCGCAGTTGATAAACTAAAAGTAAAAAATATGAAAATTATTTTTAAAGTTAAAATGCGAGGAAAGGAATAGTAAGTTTTTCATTAATGAATTTATTTCTATCAACAGAATTGTTTAAATCCGCTCCATTAATATTAAAGGATTTTGGTTTTTACTACCTGCTGTTATTTATGGAGTTTCTCGTATAATTGGGAGTAGTAGATTTAATACAATTTAAGGAAGAGGATTTAAAAGTAATTATTAGTAAGACAAAATAAAAAAATATTAATGCCTGTATAAATAACAACAATAATTTAAAGTGAAAAAAATATTAATCATCAATGGGCACCCCGATAAGGAAAGTTTTTGTTTTGCATTAGCAGAAAGCTATAAAAAGGGAGTACAGCTGTCTGGCGCAAATTGTAAGCTTATTCATCTTGCTGATTTAAATTTCGGTTTAAATTTAAGCAAGGGATATAGACAGATTACAGAACTTGAACCTGATTTATTAAAAATGCAACAGAATATTTTAGAAGCAACTCACCTGGTTTTTGTTTATCCTACCTGGTGGGGTACTTATCCTGCATTGCTGAAAGGCTTCATTGATAGGGTTTTTCTTCCGGGTTATGCTTTCAAATACCACAAAGATGATCTCTTTTGGGATAAATTATTAAAAGGTAAAACCGCAAGGCTCATCGTAACAATGGATACGCCGAAGTGGTATAATTTTTTGGTATATAAAAATGCAGGCCATAATTCAATGAGAAAAGCAGTTTTGGAATTCTGCGGAATAAAGCCTGTTAAGATTACGGCATTTGGACCAATAAAAACTTCTGATGATAAAAAGAGAAAACAATGGCTGAATGAGGTGGAAACGTTGGGGAAAAATGTAAAGTAAATTTTGAAAAGAAGGATAAATTTTGAAAAAATATTAGTAGGTGGCGACTTACGTTCTATTGGAAAAGTAATGTTGTTGTTTTAAAAATTAACAATCAAAATGATTTGATGAATTTTTTAATACCTGTTTCATATTGATAGACTTATTGGGATGAGGGCTGCTGATAAGAAAACTTGATATTTTTCTGTTTAACTGGTCACCAAAATATAATATCCTCATTTATATTTTTTTATTTTAATAATTTATGCGTTGATTTTAAGATTTGTGAATAAGTAATAGTAGTATCAAATAAAATTAAACCATGAAACAATTTCTAATATACTACGGGGCTTACGGTGAACACCTTATATTTTCGATTATATGGTAAATAAAATACAAAAAAGTGTTTAGGCATCAAGGAAAAACAAGAACGGTAAAACACAATTTACAAATTGCATCATTACTTTCTTTTGTAGCAGGAATAGTAAACGTTGCCGGTTTTTTAGCTGTTAAACAGCTTACCACAAATGTTACGGGGCATTTTGCCTATTTTGTAGATGAGGTGTTTCAGGTGCATTTTTGGAAAGGATTGGTTTACTTTTTATATATTTTATTTTTCTTTTTAGGTGCTTTTATCTCCAGTTTGCTGGTAGAATACGTTGCTTTAAAAAATGAAAATAAAACTTATATCCTTCCAATTGTTATTGAAATATTGTTGCTTTTGTTTGTTGCCAGCTTAGGAAAAAACTCAATTGAAAACTACGCCAATTTTATTGTTTGTATTTTATTGTTTGCAATGGGGTTACAAAATTCTTTGGTCACAAAAATATCTGATGCTACAGTACGTACTACGCATTTAACAGGTCTTTTTACAGATTTAGGCATTGAATTATCTCAACTTTTCTTTTATAAAAAAGCACTACAAAAAATAAAATTATATGCCTCCATAAAATTGCGGTTAACAATTATTATTTTCTTTTTTATTGGGGGCATTTCAGCTGGCCTGTTATATCAAAAATTACAATTAAAAGTTTTAATCCTTGCAACCTTGGTATTGTTTATCGGCTTGATATATGATACCTTAAAATTGAAAATGATACAATTGAAAAGAAAAATTTATAAATAACTGAAATGACTGATGGTAAAAAATCAGTATTTAAACCTTCACTAAATAAAGTAAGTAAATGAAAACAATTATTGTAGCAACAGATTTTTCTTCAAATGCTTTAAACGCATCAATGTATGCCTTAAGAATGGCGCAAATCATAAATGCAGATGTTTTGCTTTTTAATGTATATGAGTTAATGCCAAACTTTGAAGATCCAATTATTGTTATGAATATTGTTGATTTAAAAGCTATTGCTGAAAATGATATAGAAACTTTTAAAAATGAACTTTTAAAAATTACAGCTACTAAACTTAATATTTTAACGCAGGTAAAGTTGGGTGTTTTTGCAAATGAGTTAAATGAAATTTGTGACAGTGTAAAACCATACCTGTTAATAATGGGTAGTCAAGGTAAAACAGCTGCTGAACGAATTATGTTTGGAGGACATACAGCCGAGGCATTAAAAAACTGCATATGGCCGCTAATAACAGTTCCGTATAATGCAAATTTTTCAGCATTTAAAAACATTGGAATTGCTTATGATTTTAAAACTGAAATTGCTGAAGATTTTATTGCTGAAATTAAATTGCTGGCAAACGATTTTAATTCAAATATTCATATTATAAATGCAGCAAAAGAAGATGAGTTTGACGGGGATTTTATTTTATTATCAAATAAGATTAGTAAAATGTTTGAAACGCACAAAGTAGAATTCCATTTTGTGGAAGGAGAAGATATTGATAAAAGTATAGTCGATTTTGCAGAAAAAAATAATATTGATTTATTAATTGTGATGCGGATGCACCACACGTTATGGGAAAAAATTATTAGTAGAAGTCATACAAAGCAAATGGTTTTACATAGCCATGTACCTGTGCTTTTATTAAGATAATAAGTGTCTTGTATAGTTTAGGATGTGTAAAAAGTTTTCGGTCTAAAAATTGAGGTGTTTATTTTTACATATTAAAATATCTTCAAATAAAATATGTAAAATGTATTTATGAAAACACTCTTCTTCAGCACAAAACCTTACGAGCAACCTTACCTAGAAAAGGCAAACACAAATAATTATGAAATTACCTTTTTAAAAAAGCCGTTGTGTTTGGAAACTGCTCATCTTGCTACCGGGTTTGAGATCATCAGTATTTTTACCGGTGATGATGCAAGTGCTGAAGTGCTGGAACATCTTCACGAATTAGATGTAAAGTGCATTACTACAAGGGCTGCCGGATATGATAATATTGATATTAAAAAAGCAAACAGTTTGGGTATAACTGTTACGAATGTACCTGCATACTCACCTTACGCTATTGCAGAACATGTAATAGCGCTTATACAGGCGCTAAACAGAAAAACTATTATTGCAGAAAAGCAGGTTCATCAACAAAATTTCACAACAGATAATCTAATTGGTTACGATCTGCACGGTAAAACCATTGGTATTATTGGTGTAGGTATTATAGGCAGCGTACTTGTAAAAATTATGCATGGCTTTGGCTGTAAAATACTGTGCTGCGATTTAAAAGAAAATGATTTGCTGAAAGAAAGATTTGACGTTGAGTATACTGACAAAGAAACCCTTTGTGCCGCTGCAGATATTATCAGCATACATACTTCTTTTACACCTGAAACAAAATATTTAATAAATAAAAAGCTGATCGATTTAATGAAACCGGGTACTATGCTCATCAATACGGGGCGTGGGGCGTGCGTAAATACGGTGGATGTTATTGAAGGATTACAAAATGGTAATATAGGGTATTATGGTGCAGATGTATATGAAAATGAAAGAGGCATTTTCTTTTGCGACCTTAGCGGCAAAGAAATTAAAGATGATTTATTGAAAAAATTATTATCAATGCCCAATGTGTTAATTACGCCTCACCAGGCTTTTGCAACTAAACAGGCACTTACAAATATTGCAGATACTACTTTTGAAAATATTGACTGCATGCAAAGAAAAGTAAGTAGTAAAAACCAGCTTACAAATATTTTAGTAGAAGAAGAAATATCAGGGAATGGAAACAGCTAAATCATATTATGTCAACCATAGTTACCGTTACATTCAGCCCATGTATTGATAAAACCACATCAGTAAAAAAATTATTACCCGATAAAAAGCTGCAATGTGCTGCGCCAAAACTTGAGCCGGGTGGTGGTGGAATTAATGTAGCCAGGGCAATAAAGAAATTAGGAGGAAATGCTACTGCTATTTTTCCTTCAGGCGGTTATACGGGAAAATATTTTAATCATTTACTGGAAGTTGAAAGTATACAAGCAGTAATTATTGAAGTGCAAAATGAAACAAGAGAAAATATAATAGTACTTGATGAAGCTGAAAATGCACAATACCGTTTTGGTATGCCGGGCACTAACCTTAGTGACGCAGAATGGATGCAATGCCTGAATGCGGTAGAAGAAATACAGGATATTTCTTTTATTGTAGCAAGTGGAAGTTTACCACCCGGCGTACCATTAAATATTTTTGCAAAGCTGGCAAAAATTGCAAAGAATAAAAATGCAAAATTTGTTGTAGATACATCCGGTGAAGCCTTAAGGGAAGCTTTAAATGAAGGCGTTTACTTGCTTAAACCAAATCTTGGTGAACTGTGTTTTCTTTCGGGTAAAACTCATCTGGAACAACATGAAGTAGAAGCCGCTGCAAAAAAAATTATTGCAGAAGGTAAATGTGAGGTAGTGGTAATATCTATGGGTGAACAAGGCGCTTTGTTTGTAACCAGTGATTTAATCAAAATAATAGAACCACCGGCTGTAATAAGAAAAAGCACTGTTGGTGCGGGTGACAGCATGCTGGCGGGTATTGTTTATTATTTATCAAAACAAAAAAACATTGCCGACGCAGTGAAATACGGAGTTGCATGTGGCACAGCAGCTACCATGAATACCGGTACGGAATTGTGTAATTTAAAAGATGTAGAAAAAATATATGGCTTAATGAATAAAGCGACAAATTAAATACTGCTTAAAATCTTTTTTACAGATATACTTTATTTTAAAATTGAAAAAATAAATAAAAATTAGTTATGAAAAAAATACTTGTCACAACAGATTTTTCTGAAAACTCAAAAGCTGGTTTATATTTTGCAATTCAACTGGCTTCTCAAAATAATTATGAACTCACTTTTTTTAATACTTATCATATTTTAGTTCCTACTGCTTGGAATGAAGTAAGAATAGAAGGTTATGAAAAAGATGAAGCAGAGAAGATTGAAGAAAAATTAAATGCTTTTGTTGAAGAAACTTATAAAGCAATAAATGAAACTGCTGCTCCATATAAATGTGTCATAAAAAGTTCTGTATTTGCAGATAGTTGCATAAGAGAATATGCAGCTGAAAATAATTTTGATTTTATTTGTATAAGTACCCGAGGTGCAGGAGCTGTAAAAAGGATACTTGGTACAAATACAGCTAATCTGATAAATAATTCGGAAGTGCCCGTTATTGCTATTCCCCATAATTATAAAAAACGTGCTGTAACAAGTATACTTTACGTATCAGATTTACTTAACTATGAAAAAGAGATTCTAAAGGTAATAGCATTTGCAGAGCCATTAAAAGCAACAGTAGAATTACTTCACCTTACATCTGCACCTGATAAAAAAGAAGATTTAGCATTAACCGACAGTGCTATTAAAGCAATTACAAATTATAATGTAAATTTTCAAACAACTCCAAGAAATCCTAATGAATCTTTGGTTTCAGATATTGAAGTTGCCGTAAAAAGTATTCAGCCTTCTGTTATGGTTATGTTTACGGAACAAAACAGAAACTGGTTTGAGAAAATATTTTTATCAAGCAAATCTGCAGAGTATTCCTTCGATGCTAAAGTTCCCTTATTGGTGTTTCATAAATCATAATAAACATTAGTATGAACATAAAATATCCAATTGAAGCTGTTCATACTTTATCTGTAGAAAAAACAATTACTGCCCTTGAAACCAATGCTGAAAATGGCATAAGCCCCGCAGAAGCAGAGGCTCGTACAGCAAAATTTGGTGCAAATATTTATGCGGTGCAAAAACAGAAATCGGTATGGTTAATACTGTTGCTCCAGTTTAAAAGTCCAATTGTTTATTTGCTGCTGTTTGCCATGGCAGTTACGCTTTATTTTCAAAACAATATTGAAGCTATTTCCATTGCTGTAGTCATTTTTGTAAATGCACTTATTGGATTTTTTATGGAGTTACAGGCCCGTAGTTCAATGAATGCTTTAAAGGAAATGGACGTAATACTTTCCAACGTTATTCGTGATGGAAAAACGCTGCAAATACCCTCTGAGAAAATTACGGTAGGAGATTTAATTGTTTTGGAAGCCGGTGATGTAATACCCGGAGATGCTCGACTGGTAGAAGCCAATCAATTGCAGTGCGATGAATCATCGCTTACCGGAGAATCACTTCCTACAGAAAAAAATACAGAAAAATTACTTAAAGAAGCTGCCTTAGGCGATCAATTTAATATGGTTTTTAAAGGCACATCTGTAATGAATGGTAATGGAAAGGCAGTGATTACAGGTATTGCAGAAAATACTCAACTTGGCACCATTACTTCTTTGGTGGACAGCCACAAAGAAACAGAAACACCTCTTGAAAAAAAGATAGCAGCATTAAGTATAAAACTCATCTGGATAACATTAGTAATGACATCCATTTTTGCTTTAACAGGATTTATACAAGGCAAACACTGGGCATTAATTTTAGAAACTTCAATTGCATTGGCTGTGGCAGCTTTTCCCGAAGGTCTGCCAATAGTATCTACCGTAGCTTTGGCTTATGGTATGTTGCTGATGGCAAAACGAAATGCAATTGTAAAAAAATTATCTGCTGTGGAAACCCTGGGCAGTACCAATGTTATTTTAACCGATAAAACAGGAACGCTCACTGAAAATAAAATTTATGTTGATACTTTTTCTTTTCCTGAAGAAAATATAAAAGTATCTATTGAAAACAATATATTAAAATACGATAAAGCGGCTGTAGAAAAAAGTAAAAATAATTTTGAAAAATTAATATTAATCGGTGCATTGTGCAACAATGCTGCAGCAAAAAATGATGATAAAAAGAAATTACTGGGCGATCCGATTGAGATTGCTTTGATACATTTAGCAGATGCATCTGGCACAACGGCTGATGCATTAAAAGAAGCCAACGAAAGAATAGAAGAAGTACCTTTTAATTCTGACATTAAAATAATGGGTACGCTGCATAAAAGCAAAACCGGAAACTTTGCAGCTGCAAAAGGTTCAGTAGAACATTTGCTTGAAAAATGTGATAAGATAATTTTTGGAGAATCAGAAAAGGAATTGACTGACGGGGATAGAAAAAAAATAATTGCTGAATCAGAAAAGATGGCAGCAGAAGGTTTACGTGTATTGGCTTTTGCTTATAAGGAAGATAAGGAAATTAATAAAGAAGATTTTTTAAACAGTTTGGTTTATACGGGTATGATTGGATTTTTAGACCCACCAAGGCTTGATATAAAAGATGCCATACTATCCTGCAGAAATGCAGGTATTAAGGTTGTGATGATAACCGGAGACCATCCAATGACGGCCTTAAACATTGCAAAAAAAGTTGGATTGGTTGATGATGCTGAGCAAAAAGTAATTACCGGAAATGATTTGCCGGATATGAATTCAGTAACGGATGAATGGGAGAAAAAAATATTGGAAACAGCAGTATTTGCAAGAACTACCCCGAAACAAAAATTAGAAATTGTAGGTGTTTTTCAAAAAGCCGGAAACATTGTTGCCATGACGGGTGACGGTGTCAATGATGCTCCCGCATTAAAGAAAGCAGATATAGGCATTGCCATGGGGTTAAGAGGAACACAAGTGGCCAAAGAAACGGCAAGCATAGTTTTAAAAGATGATTCCTTTACATCAATAGCATTGGCTGTTGCACATGGCAGAGAAATCTTTCAGAATATACAAAAGTTTGTAGTGTATTTAGTGTCCTGCAATTTGAGTGAAATATTTATAGTAACTGCATTGGGATTCATTTCACCTGCCGCAACTTTATTGCCATTGCAGATTTTATTTTTAAATATGGTGACAGATGTTTTTCCTGCATTGGCACTTGGTTTAGGCAAGGGCGATAAAACAGTTATGGACAGGCCACCGAGGGATCCTAAAAACCTGATAGTTTCAAATAAAGATTGGATAGCAATTGGTTTATATGCTTTATCAATAACATTTGCGTGCATGGCTGCAGTAATTTATTGTAAAGCGTATTTATTGGTAGATGATAAGACAGCCAATAATGTTGCCTTTATTACTTTGGCATTTGCACAGTTATTTCATGTATTTAATATGGCATCTGCAAAATCAAAATTATTGCTGAATGAAATCACTAAAAACAAATTTATATGGCTGGCAATAATTATTTGTGCGGGTTTAATATTGATGGTTTTTGCTGTACCGCAAATGAGGAGGGTATTGGAATTAAATATACTTGGTTTGAATGTTTGGTTGATAGCAATAACAGCAAGCTTAATCCCATTGTTTTTGGTACAGTTGTATAAAATTATTTTTGGGAAAAGGCAAAAGGAATAGTGTTCTTAAATTATATTGAACCTAACAAAATAAAAAAATCAAAATCAGTTTTATGACACACAAAAATATACTTGCATTAATTGGAAAAGAAAATGAACTGTTGCTTACGCATACCTGTAAAACGGTTTCTAAAGAAATGCTTCATCTTCCTTCTCCTACTTTTATTGATGATGTAATCAGTTTATCTAACAGAAACAACCAGACACTTTGCAACCTTAGCTCATTGTATAACAACGGCACACTTGCAGGTACAGGGTATTTATCAATTCTGCCTGTGGACCAGGGCGTAGAACACAGTGCAGGCGAATCTTTTGCAGCTAATCCGCTTTATTTTGATCCTGAAAATATTATTAAACTTGCCATAGAAGGCGGCTGTAATGCTGTAGCAAGTACCGCTGGTGGCCTGGCAATGTTGAGTAGAAAATATGCTCATAAAATTCCTTTTATTGTAAAATTAAACCACAATGAACTGCTTACTTATCCAAACAAATTTGACCAGATACAGTTTGCATCTGTAAAAGATGCATGGAACCTTGGTGCCAAAGCAGTTGGCGCTACTATATATTTTGGTTCGGAAGAATCGGGCAGGCAAATAGTAGAAGTTGCAAGGCTTTTTGAAGAAGCACATTCGCTTGGCATGGCAACTATATTGTGGTGTTACCTGCGCAACAATGCATTTAAAAGTACAGAGGCAGATTATCATTTATCTGCCGACCTTACCGGGCAGGCAAATTATTTAGGTGTAACCATACAGGCAGACATAATAAAACAAAAATTACCTACGAATAATGGTGGGTTTACTTTTTTAAATTCTGCAGGTATAAGTTATGGTAAAACAGATAAGCGGATGTATACCGAATTAAGTTCTGCCAACCCAATTGATTTATGCAGATATCAGGTATTAAATTGTTTTATGGGTCGTGCAGGGTTAATTAATTCCGGTGGCGAATCTAAAGGTGAATCTGATTTAAAGGAAGCTGTAATTACTGCCATTATCAACAAACGTGCTGGTGGCACGGGTTTAATTACAGGAAGAAAAGCATTTCAAAAACCAATGGCAGAAGGTATTGCACTGCTGAATGCTGTACAGGATGTTTATCTGGAAAAAGAAATTACTATAGCATAAAATTATTAATCAATTAATAATTTATGAAAAATAAAAATATTACGATCACAAAAGCTTCGGGTGTTCAGGATATATTTTCATCTGAAAAATTGAGAGCATCTCTAAAAAAATCCGGAGCAGATGACAATACAGTAGAAAACATATTATTCGAAATTGAATCAATATTATATGATGGCATTTCTACAAAAAAAATATTCCAAGCAGCATTTAATATGCTTAAAAAAGGCTCAAAAAGTAATGCCGGCCGTTATAATTTAAAGAGATCTATCATGGCTTTAGGTCCATCAGGTTTTCCATTTGAAAAATACATTGCTGCTATATTTGAATGGCAGGGATATAAAGTACAAACGCAACTATTTTTAGAAGGTGCATGTGTAACACACGAAATAGATGTATTGGCAGAAAATGATGAACATTTTTTATTGACCGAATGCAAATTTCATAACAGCCTTGGCATTGTGAGCAATGTAAAAATACCACTCTATGTGCATTCTCGCTACAGAGACGTACAAAACAACTGGCAAAAAACATCTCATAAACCTTTAAAATGCTGTGTTGTTACCAATACCAAATTCTCATCTGACGCAGTAAAATATGGTGTTTGTGAAGGGTTAAGTTTATTAAGCTGGGATTATCCTGCCAATAAAAGCCTGCGTAATTTAATAGATGAGTCCTGCTTATATCCAATTACATGCCTTACATCCTTAACAAATAAAGAAAAAGAAATAATATTATTGGAAGGAATTGTTTTGTGTAAAGAACTTTTAAAAAGGGAACCATTATTGCATGACATAAGAATCTCCCTAACCCGAATTCCAAATATTCTGTCAGAAATAAAATCACTTTGCAATTATTGAACTTAATGAATAAAAACTTTTCCAAGTAAAATTGAACAGGAAAAAAGTTTAATCTTTAAAAAATCTGCATGTCTGAAAATAATTTTAATATAAATGGTTTAACAGATGAAGAGGTAATTATTTCAAGAAAACAAAATGGTTATAATATATTAACATACAAGAAAGAAAATGGGTTTCTAGAAGTATTAAAAAGTCTGGTAAAAGAACCAATGCTTATTCTGTTATTGGTAGCTACTTCTATTTATTTTTTTACGGGAGATATTGGAGATGGAATTTTTATGCTGTCTGCTATTATGTTAGTTTCAGCAATATCCCTGTATCAAAATTCAAGAAGCAGAAATGCCTTAGAAAAATTAAAAAAATTTACACAGCCACACTGTAAAGTAATTAGAAATGCCGCTGTAACAGAAATAAAAAGTGAAGAACTCGTTATTGGTGACTGCCTGATGGTAGAAGAAGGAACATCAATATCTGCAGATGGCGAGATAATACAGTCCAATGATTTTTCTGTAAATGAATCTATTCTAACGGGCGAATCTTTTGCTGTTATTAAAGATAAAAGTACAGCTGATAATATTGTTTACTTGGGTACGACTGTAGCAAGTGGTTTAGCATTGGCAAACATTACAGCAATTGGCAATGAAACCCGTTTAGGAAAAATCGGCAAAAGCCTGGAAAATATTAAGGAAGAAAAAACACCGCTGGAATTGCAGATAAATAATTTTGTAAAAAAAATGATTATTGCCGGCGCCGTTATTTTTTTAATTGTGTGGGCAGTAAATTATTTGCAATCTTACAATGTACTTGATAGTTTATTAAAAGCGCTAACGCTGGCGATGAGTATTTTGCCCGAAGAAATACCTGTTGCGTTTACCACATTTATGGCGCTGGGTGCATGGAGGTTAATGAAGCTGGGCATTGTAGTAAAGCAAATGAAAACAGTTGAAACTCTGGGTAGCGCCACTGTAATTTGTACAGATAAAACCGGAACGATTACAGAAAATAAAATGAGCCTTGCAAAAGTGTTTGTGCTGGCTAAAAATAAAATTGCTGCAGCAGAAAATATTATTGAAGATGAAGAGAAAAAGTTAATATCTACAGCGATGTGGGCAAGTGAACCAATTGCATTTGACGCTATGGAAATAGCGTTGCATAATGCATATCAAAAAATCATAAAGATTGATGAACGGGCAGATTATAAAATGGTTCACGAATATCCGTTAAGTGGTAAGCCACCAATGATGACCCATATTTTTGAGAATAATTCAGGAATGCGCATCATAGCAGCTAAGGGCGCACCCGAAGCATTAATGAATATTGCCAGCCTTACCCAAAATGAAAAGCAACAGATTGAAGAAGCAATTAAAATAATAACTACGGATGGATATCGGGTATTGGCTGTAGGCGAGGCAACTTTTGAAGGAAATAATTTCCTTGCAACCCAGCAGGATTACAAATTTGTGTTTATAGGACTTGTAGGATTTTATGATCCGCCTAAAGAAAATATTAAAACTGTACTGGAAAGTTTTTATAATGCCGGTATTTCAGTAAAAATAATAACAGGCGATAATGCTGCAACTACAACTGCCATTGCAAAACAAGTTTCTTTTAGAGGGTACGAAAAAAGTATTAGTGGTGATGACTTAATGAAACTGAGTGAGGCCGATTTAAAAGAAATAGTTGCTGATACAAATATTTTTACCAGAATGTTTCCTGATGCAAAATTAAAAATTATAAATGCACTTAAGGCCAATAACGAAATTGTAGCAATGACGGGTGATGGCGTAAATGACGGACCTGCATTAAAAGCCGCTCATATTGGTATTGCCATGGGTAAAAAAGGAACAGAAATTGCCAAACAGGCTGCTTCACTTATTTTGGTAGACGACGATTTAGCAAGAATGGTTGATGCGGTTGCCATGGGTAGAAAAATTTATGCAAACCTAAAAAAAGCCATTCAGTACATCATCTCCATTCATGTTCCTATTGTGCTTACCGTCTTTGTGCCGCTGGCTTTAGGTTGGGTTTATCCCAATATATTTTCACCGGTACATATTATTTTTTTAGAATTAATTATGGGCCCAACCTGTTCTATCATTTATGAAAATGAACCTATGGAGAAAAATACTATGCAGCAAAAACCAAGACCATTTACCAATACTTTTTTCAACTGGAAAGAATTATCGACAAGTATTGTCCAAGGTTTAATGATAACCGCCAGTGCATTAATAATATATCAGTATGCAGCACAAAATGGCTTTAACGAAGCAATAACCCGTACAATGGTTTTCACTGTCTTAATTTCGGCTAATATTTTTTTAACGCTCGTAAACCGTTCGTTTTTCTATTCGTTTTTTACTACCATAAAATATAAAAATAATCTGGTACTGCTTATAATTAGCATAACTATTGCAATGGTTATAATATTGATTTACATAAAACCTTTGGCTCTTTTTTTTAAATTTGAATATTTAAGTTTTATTCAGTTATTAATAAGTGTTGCTGTAGGGTTTTTAAGTGTAGTATGGTTTGAGGCAGTAAAATGGAAAAAAAGAAATAAGGTATTAACTTCTTAAAAAAAATTATGGCAAATAAATTTTCAGAAATAATTAATAGCGATAAACCTACCCTTGTAGATTTTTTTGCAGAATGGTGCGGTCCCTGTAAAATGATGAAACCTATTCTGGAAGAGTTGAAACTTAAAATGGGAGATAAATTAACCATTTTAAAAATAGACATTGATAAAAGCCCACAAGCGGCATCTGCTTACCAGATACAAGGTGTGCCTACTTTAATTCTTTTTAAAAAAGGACAGCTAAAATGGCGGCAATCCGGTGTATTAACTACAAAACAAATAATGCAGGTTTTAGAAAAAAATGCTTAATAATTTTGATAACTGAAACTAAAAAGACAAATTATAAACCATGAAAACTTTATTAATATTTATGGTAAGTGTGGCAGTAGTTGCATTAATTGTGTTTACCATAATCCGTAACAATAAAGATAGAAAAAAATTTGAAAGACAATTAGAAAATGATTCTCCAACTATTAGACATGGTGAAACTGATATAGAAACAGATGATACAAAATAGAATAGTCAGTAAATTTTTAAGTGATGATCTATTTAATACGTAACATTCATTAATACTTAACTTATTTATCAAAACACGCTGATCCCCCGGCTTCATTTACATTTACACATGCCCGCAACCGAACAGAATAATTTCAATCAATCTTATCGTTATGAAGCGCTGTTTAACCATGCATCCATGGGTATTGTGGTAGTAAACAGCAAGGGCATAATTCTATCTGTAAACCCATTTGCACTTAATCTTTTTTGTTATAAAATTGAAGAAATAATTGATAAACCGATAGAGATATTAATACCGCAACGGTACCACCACAAACACAATGATCACCGAGAAAATTATACACAAAATCCAAAAAGCCGGTCTATGGGTAATGGTATGGATCTGTTCGGTGTAAAAAAAGACGGTAAAGAATTTCAGGTAGAAGTGAGCTTAGGTAATTATGAAAAAGATGGCGATAAAAATGTAATTGCATTTATAAGTGATACATCTACCAGAAAAAATGCAGAAGCAGAAATTATAAAATTAAATGATGATCTGGAAGCAACTGTTGAGCAAAGAACAAAAGAACTTACGGATGCTATGCACCAGCTTGAAAAATCTAAAGAAGAACTTTCCAGATCGCTTGCAAAAGAAAAGGAGTTAAGCGAATTAAAATCAAGGTTTGTTGCCATGGCATCTCATGAGTTTCGCACACCACTCAGTACAGTTCTTTCTTCTTCTTATTTAATAGAAAAATATACTACTACTGAGCACCAGCCAAAGCGTGAAAAGCATTTGCAGCGCATTGTATCCTCTGTAAATATGCTTACAGATATTTTAAATGATTTTTTAAGTGTAGGTAAAATAGAAGAAGGAAAGATACCGGTAAGGGTTTGTGAATTTAATATTCACGAACATATTGTTTCGGTAATGGAAGAGATAAAAAATAATCTGCAAAAAAACCAGCAGATCAGGTATGATCATACCGGTAAATTAAATGTTGAAATGGATACATCGCTGGTAAAACATATTATCATGAATTTAATATCCAATGCGAGTAAGTTTTCACCGGAAGGAAGTGTTATTGCGATAACCACAAATCAAACAGATGAGTGTTTAGTACTGTCAGTAAAAGATGAGGGTATGGGCATTTCCAAAGATGATCAGAAACATTTAATGGAGCGTTTTTTTAGAGGTGCAAATGCAGGAAACATACAGGGTACAGGACTTGGGCTGCATATTGTTGCAAAATATGCTGAGCTCATGAAAGGTTCTGTTGAATGCAACAGTGAGCTTGAAAAAGGCACAGAATTTAAAATAACATTCAATACAAAATAACCTGTATGAAAAAGATATTACTGATAGAGGACAATGATCACATCCGGGAAAATACTGCTGAAATATTAGAGCTGGCAAACTACAAAGTAACCACTGCTGCCAATGGAAAAATTGGTGTGGAAATGGCATTGCAGACTATGCCGGATTTAATTATCTGCGATATTATGATGCCCGTGCTTGATGGTTATGGGGTGCTACATGCAGTACAAAAAAATTATTCTACAAAAAACATACCCTTTATTTTTCTTACTGCAAAAACAGAGCGAAACGATTTTAGAAGGGGTATGGAATCTGGTGCAGATGATTATATCACAAAACCATTTGACGGTACGGAATTATTAAATGCAGTCAACAGCCGGTTGAAAAAAAATGAACTGCTGCGGCAGCAACTTAATCCTTCCACAGAAGGTCTTAATATGCTGATGCAGGCAACGTTTGGTAAAAATGAACTTAGCACTTTGGCCGAAGACAGAAACATAAATAAATATAAAAAGAAACAAATAATTTATGCTGAAGGTAACCATCCCATTAAATTATATTATGTGGTAAGCGGAAAAGTAAAAGCCTTTAAAACCAATAATGACGGTAAAGAACTGGTGACCGAACTCTACAGCCAGGGCGATTTTTTTGGATATATTGCCATGCTGGAAGAAACTGTTTACAGAGATACAACCGAGACCATGGAAGAGACTTCGCTTGCCATTATTCCTAAAGAAGATTTTGATGAACTGTTAAACAACAACCCGCAAGTAGCAAAAAAATTTATTCAGTTGCTTGCAAAAAATATTTCTGAAAAAGAAGACCATTTGCTGGGACTTGCCTATAATTCGCTCCGCAAAAAAGTTGCAGAAGCTTTAATACTTTTACAAAAAAAATACAAAAATGAAAATGTAGATAATTTTGAAATTGCAATAAGCCGAGAGTGTCTCGCAAGCATTGCGGGTACTGCAACTGAATCGCTCATACGAACGCTCAGTGATTTTAGAACAGAAAAATTAATCGATATAAAAGAAGGAAATATTATCATTCTTAATGTAGAAAAATTAGCACATCTGCTTAATTAATTTAGCACTCGTCTTTGTTGCAACTGTCAATGCCGATTATTTTGTATAAAGGACAAAAGCCTATATAAGAAGTAGCAAGTGGTACAAATGCAAGCAACCCCCACCACGATTTGTAGTAATAACCTATTACTGCAATAATAATACTTAAAATTACTCTTAAAGTTCTGTCTGTTCTGCCCATGTTCTTTTTCATAATTGGTTATTTAAATTTTATGGTAGATTTTTTAAAATTTGCTTCTTCAAAATAATCTGTACAACTAATTACGCTATTGCGCATAAATATTATTGATAGAAAACAAAAGGGACAGCAATAAAGTAATTTTAAATCTGCCATGCTTTCTCATGCTAAATATTTTCAGATAAATATTTATTAAAGTCAATACTTATTTTTGTAAAATCCCGTTCAGCAGCATCAATGTTATTTCTAACATTTTCTATTCCTTTATTAATTACTAGCTTGTTTTCATGGGTTATCAGGTCCCATTTTAAAATATTATCTATTGCTGCCACTTCACTTTTTAATAATCCAATGACTTCGTCTTCTTTAATAAAGTTGGTTTGAAAAAACTCTACTTCATCCAACAGGTTTTTATTAAACTTGTCTTTTAGAACATCAGATAATCTATTTTTCAAATGCACGTTTTCTTCCTGCATAAAACCAAGCATGCGTTTCCATGTATTTATTTCGTGCCGCAATTGCATTAATTTTAACTCAGTCATTTTCTCAATTTGTATTTTAAACAATTGATAGTAATATTTAAAGATATTTTTTTTCCAGATTTTAAACAACGATTAATATTTGCAGCTTGGGTGATTGTAATCAATAATTATTTTTATCAAAAAGCTTTAAATACTTTTTTAAATTAGTCTTTTATAAAAAACCAAAATATAAATTTTGTTACCCTTGCAGCACCATACAAAGGGAATCTTCTAAAGCATAAACAGCATGCAAATTATTTACAGGAATTTCAAATTTGTCGAATTTATCCAATTTTATTTCCTCTGCCTCACTTTTGTAGGTAACCTTTCCATCTAACACAAATAATTTTATTGGCACATGCGCCTTGTGTTCTTTTAAAATCATCCCTTTTTTAAATGCAAGCATTAAAACTTTAAAACCTTCTTTTTTATATAGTGCTTTTGCCACAGGATGATTCTTTGTTTCTAACTCCGATAAAATTTCTTTTATAACCATAAAATATTTTTATAAATGTTCAGATAGAAAGCGATAAAAATGCTCTTTCGTTTCGGCAAATCCTTTAGCTGTAAAATCTATCAACGCTTTTAATTCATCTGCAGTTTCATGAACTTTTAAATTTATAAAATCAGGTTTTTCTTTTGCATCCCTCAATATCGCATCCTGTTTTATGTTTACTTCATGCATCAACACATCAAGGTTTTCATTCATTGCAATAAAGGTATTTTCAAAATGTTCTACCTGTTTGCGAATTTCTTCTGCTGTATTTTTTTCTGAAATCTCATCCAATCTCTCCTTAAAGAAAGGTATTTCAGATTTGTAAAACTTTAATGTTCTTTTAAAGTCTTCACATATTAAATGTAAATGTGCGGTACTGTCTTTCATAATATTTATTTTATAATTATAAACTCGTGTTCATTGAAATGACAGCATAATAAATTGCCCAGCCTACAAAACCAATTACGATTGCCCAAACCCATGCAGGTATGGATCGGGGCGTTTCACTTCCTTCAATTAAAAATATCTTTTGGTCCCCCTTTCCATAAGCATTTATCATAATTGGTATTACACCATCAACAATATCATTTTCGTTTAATCCTTCAACAGCTACCGATGGGCCGTTACGCACTACGAATGGAATTTTTCTAATACCTTCTTTACCCAGGGGATCTTTGCTGACCACTTTTAAAATATGATCTCCATCAACTAGTTTTCGGGTATCAAGTTCAAAATTAATTGGTGCTAAATACTCGCCGTAAGGCTTTTTTTCATCATCAATAAAAATTAAAACTCTGCTTTGCGTACTCATGACTGTTCAAAATTTAAGATGCTGTTTTTTATATGATCACTGTTTTTTTCATTTGGCTTAATCAAAAACTTTATGGTAAAAATCAGTGTAAGTAAAACTGCCCCAATGCTCACCCATACTGCTATATAGTCCAATGTGGTTCCCGGTCCGGGCCCGTGGCTTATACTCCCAAATGCTGTTTTGGCTTTTGCTCTTTCACAAACCGGGCATGCATACATAGATACTGATGCTGTTAAAAAAACTATTGTCGCTGATATTTTTTTCATAATACTTTTATTTACCCGAAGCTTTAATTTTTACAAAGTCCATTATTTTTTTTATTTCTTCCGGCGTTACTTTTTTACCGGCGTTGCCCCAACTTGTTCTTTCATAATTTATAAGTGCTGCTACATCATTTTCAGTAAAATTCATATTTGTTCCAACTGCTGCCATTACTCCATATTCTGCTCTTGCATCGTAACCATTCATTATGATATCTACATACAATTCCAAATTATCTCCGTTAACAATAGGGCTACCTTTTAATGGTGGAAAAGCACCTTTAAGTCCTTCGCCATTTGCCTGGTGACAGCTCTGGCAATTGGCTATGTATAATGTTTGTCCATTAACTCCGGCTTTTACTTCTCCTCCTGATGCTGCAACTTCTTTTTGTTCTTTTTTATATAAGAACTCCATTGGTTTAGTCCCGTCAGGCAATGGTATCTGTTTTAGGGTAAGCAAGTATGCCAGTAATTGTAACGCTTCTTTTTTTGCAATAACCTTGCCTTTTCTGCCGTTTAAAAATGCAGCCGGAACATTTACCACCATATCATTTTTTGCAGCAGAATCTTTTATTTCGAAAAGCCATTCATAAGAAGGCATAATTGATTGTGCCACCACTGAGCGGGGATTAAATAAATGCATTAAATGCCAGTCTTTACTGGATTGTCTTTCTGCAATATTTGTAAGATCCGGTCCTGTTCTTTCCGTACCCATAACGGTAGATGTATTTTGCCATACATTCATTCGTTTTAAATTTGCATAGTCTGCGGGCATACCCGGCCTTGAGCCAAAGACCTTATCCATTTCAATATTTCTTACCTGTTGTGAATGGCAGCCCACACAGCCTTCTGCAACATAAACAGATTTGCCTGCCAGCGCATCACCTGCCAAAGGTACTGAGCCAGGCAGCGGTGCATTGTTATTTTGATTTTGCAAAGCAGGCATTATGACTGTAACATAAGTAAGCACTAAAAACAGCAAACCTGCAATTGAGTATAACTTTTTATGATCATTAAAAACATTCATCTGTAATAATATTTTTTAGCGTTTAAATAAGGTTTTTAACAGCTTATTTTTGAGGTAATCCAAGTTGTTGAAACGCTTCGTTTTTTACATCCAACGGTTCAATTTCTTTTGTTACCATTTTATAAAAATTGTATGCAAAAATTACATGCGATATAAACATCAGGCTCCCGCCTATTGCACGCCACACCCAATACTGAAACATTACAACAACACTATCTATAAACGGTTTTCCATCCATCCACATTAATCCCCTAAGGGTAGCACCAATTGACAGTGGTACAACATAAAAAATAAGTCCTATAAATGCTATCCAAAAATGTGCACCTACTAAATGCTGCGGAGGTTCTTTACCGGTTAGCCTTGGGACAATGGCATAAATGCCACCCCATAATGCAAAAGTTATAATACCGTAAAAGCCTGCGTGGGCATGAGCTACAGTAAAATCTGTAAAATGCCAAAGCAGATTTGTAAACTTAAATGCCTCTACCGTGCCTTGCATAGAAACCAAAAAATAATAGATTACTGCTACAAAAAAGAAAGGAAGAGTGTAACTGTTTATAATTTTATTCCAATGGCCTTTAAACGTCATTGTAAAATTAATTGTAGCAGCCACCACAGGAATTATCATACCAGCACTTCCAATAATGGCAACTGTTTGCAGCCACCACGGAATAGCACTAAAAACAAAATGATGCGTTCCAATTACTGTGTAGAAAATAATCTGTGTCCAGAAGGCAAGAATGCCTAAACTATAAGCATAAATAGGTTTGTTAATTTGCTGCGGAATAAAATAATATAATAAACCAACAACATACAATGTAAACCACATGCCTACACCGGAGTGCATAAAATAACCCTGCACAATTGTTTCGCCAATACCATTTTGCCAAAAAGGTAAATAAGCCGTTAATGCAACAATTATAGTAAACAGCAACGCCGAAAGTATAAACCAGTTAGAAATATAAATTTCTTTTGTAGTTCGTTTTGCAACGGTTAAAAAGAAATTTATAAAAGTGAGTATCAAAGCAACAGCAAAAAATGCCATAATGGGCCAGATGTATTCTCTAAATTCTCCGCCACCATTGTTGATGCCATTCATTAATGCAAGCGAACCTGCGATTACCATAATATTTGTGCACACTAACGCTATCCAACCAAACTTAATGCTGTAAATTTTTGCATTGCTTACAGTAGGTACTACATAATAACCAAGCCCAATCATTGCAATTGAAGCCCACCCCCAAAAGACGATATTGGTATGTACCGGCCTTAATCTGCCAAAACTTAACCAGCTGATGTGATCTGTATCAGGCGCTACAAATTTTATTCCCAGGTATTCTCCAATGCCTGTCCCCAACACAAGCCAAAAAGTTGCACAACCCAAATACCACAAAATCAGTTTTGTAATATCGGCATCTAATGTTGGCCGAATGGCCGCTTTTCTTTTAGATGCTGTAAAATGTGTTTCATGCTTATCGCTTATATTACTTAACAGTCCTTTACTGTCTTCGGCTTTTTCATTACCTGAAAGTTCGCTGTGGGTTAAATTATAAACCGGAAGGTTGTCTTTTTTAATAAATTCCTGCTGCAATGCAGCATCATCAACGTTTTGAAGATATTCAGCAAATGTACCCGCTTCCTTTTTCTTTTTATTATTGGCAAAATTCCTTACGGCATTATTTGCTTTTGCGAGTGCAAATATTACCGCTAGTAAAATAGGAATCAGCATCAACACAATAGTGATAATGATACCGGGTTGTGAGCTTAAAGCTTTATTTTCTTTTGCTGCCTGCGCAAAAATATTTTCTGCAAAAAACAGCAATACTATAATTATGCTTACAACTTTTTTACTGACACCACAACCACCATCTCCCTTGCATTTTCCACAACATTTTTTCTTTTTAAGGGTTACAAAAGTATGTATCTGCGCTCTGTCAAAGTTTTTAAGGTATTGAGAAAATTTAAGTGTAGTACCTTCTTTATTCCACTCATTATTTTTCTTTAACTGAAGTTTAAAATCTAAATATAATTTGCCAATTATAAAGAGTAAAGGAATTATTACTAGCCCTGCAAAAATCCATAATCCAAAAGAGTTACTGTTTGTTTTTATGATATTATCAGCGGCCTGCGCAGATGCTTTAGAAATGGAAAGTAGCGAAAGTGCTGCAGTAAGTAAACGTTTTTTAAACCGCTCGTGGTTGTATATCATTGTTATTTGGTTGAAAGAATCGTAGTTGCATTAAAAAACTAAACAAATTATATAAACTTGTTGCCTGTTGTTAACAGTACTAAACTGCAAAGATGAAATGATAGGTATAAATTTCTTGTGTTGCCAATCAGGAATTGTAATGATTTATATCAGTAGGATAATGTAGAAATTTGGCAATAAAAAATCTACCTAAAGTTTTTCAAACCGGCCTGTTATTTTTTTGATTTTAATTCTGTACATAACAAACTTTACCCTATCACCATCTTCCACGATCGTAGTCACTTCATGCTCATGTGCATGTACGGTACTACTTGTTTCCAGAGAAAAAATATTCCCAAAAAGTATTCCTCTTGCTTTTTCTTTTTCTTCATTTTTAAGTTCCTCAAATTCGCCTTGTACAATAATACTTTGCCAGTTTCTCATGTCAGTCATCTGGTCCACTTCAAAACAAACATTTGAGTTTTTTCTAAGCATTTTTAATTTCTTGCCCATGTTCGTCTGCCCATAAATATATTTACCATCATAAGTATAAGTTACCGGGACGATGTAAGGTTTTTCGCCATCTGTACATGCAAGCCGTCCTACAACCTGGCTACTTAGCAGGTTATTTATTTGATCATTATTTAGTTCTCCTAACATATCTTTCGTTTTGTGTAAAATTATTACTGATTTTAATTTTAGGATATGACGAGAATCACTGACTTACCTTATTTGTATCACCTGATATTTTTATCTGCCTAAATATTAATTCAACATACTGTTACCTGTTTTTATTTTTAAGAAACCGTATGTTACATTTGCGCAGGCTTACCAGCTTTAAATCAATAATTATGGCAAATAAAAAACAGCATATAGAAACCATTGCAGTGCATGGTGCACATCAAAACTCATCCTACAGCAGTGACATTATACAGCCCATACATCTTTCAACCACTTTTGAAAGAAAAGCAGATGGCTCGCTTAATGACCATGTATACACTCGCATTAGCAACCCCAACAGGCTTACAGTTGAAAATAAAATTGCTGCATTAGAAGAATCTGTAACTGCCGTTGCATTTTCATCTGGCCTGGCTGCTGTAAATGCTTTGTTTGAGAACATACTTGAGCCCGGAAGCCACATTATACTTCCGGATGACTGTTACCACGGTACCCGTCTTTTGATGGATAAGTTTTTTAAACGCTGGCACGTAAGTTTCGATTCAACAGATATGACGGTAATTGGAAATATTGAAAAACTTATAAAACCCAACACAAAGCTAATCTGGATGGAAACCCCCTCCAATCCACAACTAAAAATCGCAGACATTAAAGCAATTGTTGCACTTGCGGCAAAACATAATATTACAACTGCTTGCGATAATACTTTTGCTACACCTATTTTGCAAAAACCCTTGCAAATGGGGGTAGATTATGTAATGCATTCTTCTACAAAATTTTTTAGTGGTCACTCAGATATTTTAGGTGGTGTTGTGTGCACTAATCACAACAATGAAACGGCAAATAATATAAGAGAATATCAGGCTATTGCAGGTGCGGTTCCTTCTCCCTTTGATTGCTGGTTACTCAACAGAAGTTTGGCGACTTTCCCCATGCGCCTTGCAGCACAATGCAAAAATGCTGTTACTATGGCCGCTTTTTTAGAACAGCATAATAATATTCAAAAAGTTTTTTATCCCGGCTTGACCACTCATCCAAATCATAAAATCGCAAAACAACAAATGACCAATGGCTTTGGCAGCATCATTTCTATTTTAGTAAAAGGCGGGTTGCAAGAAACATTAAATGTTGCAGGAAAACTTTCTATTTTTAAACATGCCACCAGCCTTGGTGGAGTGGAAAGTTTGGTTGAACACCGCAGAAGTGCTGAAGGCAAACATCCTGTTAGTCCCGAGAATTTGTTGCGTATTTCTATCGGTATAGAAAACGTGGAAGATTTAATAGAAGATTTTAAAAAAGCTTTGGGTTAAACAATTATTGTTCTAAAAGTTAAGTTTATTCGGGGTGTCATTACTTTTTTTGTAGGAGGCATTCTATGTAGCCAGTGAGTTTGTGTTGTGCCGTGCATTAATAACAAGCTTCCGTTTTCCAGAAATACTGAAATTGTTTCTTTATCCTCTTTGTGTCTGAAAAGAAATTTTCGTTCTGCACCAAAACTTAGAGATGCGATGGCGCCATCTTTTTTTAGTTCTTTTTCTGCATCGCTGTGCCAGCCCATTCCTTCATCGCCATTGTGGTATAAATTAAGCAGGCAGGAGTTGTACTGTTCACCCGTTTTTTCTTCGGTCATTCTTTTTATTTCCAGCAGTTCTTTTGTCCACGGTAATGCTTTTTTTGTAGTTTTTGAATATGTGTAATCAAAAGCTTCATCGCCGTACCATCCTACTTTTCTTTTGGTAACAATCAGTTTTCCGTAAATAAATGATTCGTCATTTTTCCAGTCAATGGTAGTCAATAATTTATCTACGTAATGATCAGCAAAAGTTGTGGTAAAAATTTTCCCGTAATAATTTACAGCGCCATCCTTGGGTAAAATATTTATTGACGGGTTATTCGCGGTGGGAAATAATTCCATATTGGTAATATAAATTTTGCAGTTGTTTTATCAAGAGTTTTCGCATTAAGAAGCTGGCAATAAAACTTAGGCTTCTTCAATTATTTATGCGTAATTATTTTTTGAAGACGCCAAAACCGGCATCTTTTTTTAGATGCCGATAAGTCTATTTTTTTATTACATTTTCATTTCACCAGTTGGTTTGGCTATTTTCTTTCCCTTCATTTTCATCGCTACCAACTTCATTCCACATTTAGGGCATTTACCGGGTTTGCTTCTCACCACCTCGGGGTGCATAGGACAGGTATATTTTTTATGCGCCATTTTCATGTTCATATGAGTGCTGTCCGTTTTCATTTGGGCAAATGTTACTGTTGTGGCAGCTAATATGATAGCTATTGCCATAATTACTTTTTTCATGTTTTATTTTAAATTTTATAAATTATTATTATTAAAAATCCGTGTATTATTTGCTACAACTATCGTGCTTACTGTAAATAATTTAATATCTCTGTTAGAACAAGACTTCACTATTATATATTTTTTAACGGGTAGATTAGTTTTTACATTTTAAGAATACCCACTGCACTATTATCTTTTATACTCATGTTTTTTTTAAAATGAGTAATTCATTACTGGTTACAAGTATTATTTTTTGTTTTTTCTATTCTCTCCATTTCCAATCTTTTATCTCCGGCATATCCAGACCGTGTTTGCGAATATAATATTTGTGCTCAACAAGTTTATCCTGCATTTCCTGTTTCAGGTAAGCAGTTCGTTCCTTTATTTGCGGCAGCCTATCCAGCGTATCCATTACCAAATGAAACCGGTCCATGTCATTTAAAACAGTCATATCAAAAGCGGTAGTTATTGTGCCTTCTTCTTTGTAACCCCGTACATGAATGTTGCTGTGATTAGTTCGCCGGTATGTAAGCCTGTGAATAAGGGTTGGATAGCCATGAAAAGCAAATATTACGGGCTTTCCTTTTGTAAATAATGTATCAAAATCAGCATCGCTTAATCCATGCGGATGTTCCGTCTCGGGTTGTAATTTCATGAGGTCAACAACATTCACAACACGCACTTTAAGTTCAGGTAATTTTTCACGAAGAATAGCTACTGCAGCCATTGTTTCCAACGTAGGTACATCACCTGCACAAGTCATTACTACATCTGGTTCCATATCCTTATCACTGCTTGCCCAGGTCCATATGCCTATGCCTCTGTTACAGTGTGATACTGCCTCTTCAACTGAAAGCCATTGAGGTGAGGGGTGCTTACCTGCAACAATTATATTTACATAATGTCTGCTACGAAAACAGTGATCCATTACTGATAAAAGACAGTTGGCATCGGCCGGTAAATACACACGCACCACAGAGGCCTTTTTATTTATTACATGATCAAGAAAACCGGGATCCTGATGTGTAAAACCATTATGATCCTGCCGCCAAACGTGTGATGCCAATAAAATATTTAAGGAAGCAATTTTTCTCCGCCATGGAAGATGCGAGGTAACCTTAAGCCATTTTGCGTGTTGGTTAAACATGGAATCGATAATATGAATAAAAGCTTCATAACAGTTAAACAAGCCATGTCTGCCTGTTAATAAATAACCTTCCAGCCAGCCTTCGCACTGGTGTTCACTCAGCATTTCCATTACACGCCCTTCTGTAGCAAGGAACTCATCTGCATCTATTATTGGTGCTTCCCATTGCCTGTTTGTAGTTTCAAAAACAGCATTCAATTTGTTTGAAAGTGTTTCGTCCGGACCAAAAATTCTGAAATTATTTTGGCTAGAATTTTCTTTAATAATATCACGAATAAACTTTCCAAGCACCAGCGTATCACCCGGGCCGGTCTTTCCACGCACCGGTAAATTAATCCCATAATTACGAAAGTCAGGCATATGAAGATCGTGGAGCAACAGCCCGCCATTGGCATTCGGATTAGCACCCATTCTACGATTTCCTTTTGGAGCAAGTTCAGCAAGCTCTGGAAGTAAATGCCCCAAATCATCAAAAAGCTCTTCCGGCTTATAGCTTCTCAGCCATTCTTCAAGCTGAGCCAAATGTTCAGGGTTTGTAATTGGGTCTGTTATAGGAACCTGATGTGCACGAAAGTTTCCTTCAATCTTTAACCCATCTACGTATTTTGGTCCTGTCCATCCTTTAGGCGATTTTAAAATAATCATTGGCCATTGCGGGCGTTGGGAATTTTTATTATGTGCTGCATTTTCTTTTATTATTTTTATTTCGTCCACAATTGTGTCCAGCAAATGCGACATTTTTTCATGCATTTGCATCGGGTCATCACCTTCTATAAAATAGGGTTTCCATCCATATCCTAAAAAAAGCTGTTCAAGTTCTTCATGGCTAATACGGGCAAAAATAGTAGGGTTGGCAATTTTATATCCATTTAAATGAAGTATTGGTAGCACAACACCATCAGTTACAGGGTTAAGAAATTTATTGGAGTGCCAGGCAGTCGCTAAAGGGCCTGTTTCGGCCTCTCCATCTCCAATTACACATGATACAATTAAATCAGGATTATCAAAAGCAGCGCCAAATGCATGACTGAGGGAATAGCCCAGCTCGCCACCTTCATGAATGGAACCTGGGCACTCCGGAGAAACATGGCTCGGTATTCCACCGGGAAAAGAAAATTGTTTAAACAGTTTTTTTAAACCTTCTTCATCTTTACTGACGTTGGGATATATTTCACTGTAAGTGCCTTCTAAATAAACATTACCCACAATTGCCGGACCTCCGTGACCTGGCCCTGAAATATAAATCATGTTAAGATCATACTTTTTTATAATTCTGTTTAGGTGTACATAAATAAAATTTTGCCCGGGTGTAGTACCCCAATGCCCTAATAACATCGGCTTTATATGATGAGGTTTTAAAGGCTCTTTTAAAAGTGCATTGTCATATAAATAAATTTGCCCGACTGAAAGATAATTAGCAGCCTGCCAGTATCTGTTTATATTATGAAGCAGCTCATCTGTTATATTATCTTTTGTTGTTTTTAAAGTTTGTGCTTCCATAATTTAATTTTCTTTGTTAATAATTACTTGTTTTTTAATTCAGTTTTCAACAGCTTCTTTGCGCTGTTTGCTATTATTATTTCTTCGTCGGTAGGTATTACATATACTTTCACTTTACTTTTTTTTGTTGAAATAAGCATGGCGTTTTTTATGTTTTCTTTTTCATCTATCTCAATATTTAAATAATCAAATCCTTTACAAATTCTGGAGCGGATTGTAGGGGAATTCTCACCAATACCTCCCGAAAAAATTAGTATATCAAGCCCGTTTAATACAGCTGTATATGCGCCAATCCATTTTTTAACCTGGTAACAAAATAATGCCACGGCATCTGCTGCATAAACATGTGAACTTTCTTTTTTTAATAAATCCTGCATATCAGCACTAATTCCGGAAACACCTAAAAGACCACTTTCGTGGTTTATTACCTTATTAAATTTTTTTGCGTTCATTTTTTCTTTATCAATCATATACCAGGCAACCCCGGGGTCTAAATCTCCCGTTCTTGTTCCCATTACCAACCCACCGGCAGGTGTAAATCCCATGCTGGTATCTATACTTTTGCCTTCTTTTAAAGCTGCTAAACTGGCACCGTTTCCGAGATGAGCCAAAATAATTTTGCCCTTACTTTTGTCAGCCCCTTCTGCTTGTTTCAGCTTTTCCAATAAATAAGTGTAGGATAAGCCATGAAAGCCGTAGCGCCTGATACCGGCTTTGGCAAAGCGCCGTGGTATAGGTAAAATTTTTGCAAGGTTCGGCATCGTTGTATGAAACGAAGTATCAAAACAGGCAACCTGTAAAAGTGTAGGAAATTGTTTTTTAAATAATTTAATGATCTCAATTTCTGCAGGTAGATGATCGGGATCATAATCTCTTATTTTATTTAATTTATTTAATAATTGGTTATCAATAATTACCGGATCTGTATGCTCCAAGCCATAAACTATCCTATGCCCAATGCAACCAACGTTGTTAAAACATATTTCTTTTTTTAAACGGGTAATTAAAAATTTTGCTGACGCTTTAAAACTCTTTGTTGCTGTTTTTATTTCCTCTGTTGCTCCGGTGATATGATTTGTTATGTTAAATGCAGTATCATCCAAACCAATTCTTTTTATGTGCCCCGATAATATTTTGGTGGTCTTTCTGTAAGTTTCATATAAGGCAAATTTTATACTGGAAGAGCCACAGTTAACCGTTAAAATATTTAATTTTTCCGTTTTCATAAAAAAGTAATTATACCCGGTCAGTTTCCGGTAAGGCTTTGTTTTGTTTATGATGGAAATATTAAACTGAACATTCTTTTGTACAAAGTGGCACATTAGATCAATGGCAATAAGCTGTCCATATTTTAATTGTAAAATTTAATTGAAAATTTTACATCGGGCAGATAGACCTTAGATATTTTACAAAAAAGTATGTTAGAGAGCAATGCTCATCCTGCCCTCATTATGTCCCTAATAATTTTTAGATGGTGGTTGGTGTGTATTGCAAGAAACTTATTTGTTTCTTTTAAATTCAGTTTTCCAAAATAAGGATGATCAAAATGATGGTGTTTATGTAAATTAGCCAATGCCTTAATTTTTAAAGTTGCCGCTTCAATATTGTTCAGCAGTTTATCGGGCATAATATCTCCATCTGGTTGTACTATTTTAGGTGCTTTGGCCCTGCCTCTTGGAATTTTATTAAGGGTGTACACCAGTAATTTTTTTAAATTAAAAGAGCTTTTGTAAAGTGCAGGGTCTGATGTTTCCATTGCAGAAATTATGCGCACAAATACCAGCAGGCTGTGTTCAATATGCCAGCCAACATTAGCGGCAGAGATAGCTTTTTGCTGTTCCGCATAATTAGGAACATTCATTTCCAGTTGCTTTACAAACTTCAATAATTTTTCCATAAATGTTTTACAGTTTTATTAATGCACCAATTTAAAAGTTCTACACTAAAGCTACATAAAACAGATTGTTGTTTTAAATCTGAAAATTATCAATAATTATCAGGCTACCTCTTCTGCAAAACTTTCCTTTATTTTAAAAGGTTATTTTTGCAGCATGAAAAGTATTGTGCTCAATAAAAATATCAGTCGCAGGGTAGAAAGTGGTCATCCATGGATATTTGGAAATGAAATAAACTCCGGCAAAGAGAAAGATACAGCCGCAGCACCGGGTGAAATTGTGGATGTGTACACGTTTGATAAAATATTTATCGGTCGGGGATATTACAATCCACAATCGCAGATATCGGTACGCTTATTAACCCGAGATAAAAATGAAACGATCAACGATGCTTTTTTTTATAAGAAAATAAAGGAAGCATGGGCTTACCGTCAAAAGATTGGTTATGCAGAAAACTGCAGACTTATTTTTGGCGAGGCGGATGATATTCCACAATTAATTATTGATAAGTTCAACGATTATTTTGTAATACAAACGCTTGCATTGGGAATTGATGTGTGGAAGCCATCGATTGTAAAAGCATTGAATGAAATTTTTACGCCAAAAGGTATTTACGAACGCAACGATGTGCCCGTAAGAGAGCTCGAAGGAATGGAACAACACAAGGGTTTTCTTTCAGCAGAATTTGATACCGATATTATTATTAATGAAAAATCTTTTGATGATAAAACACCCGGTATAAAAATGCATATTGATATCGCCAACGGGCAAAAAACCGGATACTTTTTAGACCAACAGGATAACCGTTTTGCCATTCGGCATATTGTAAAAAATGCTGATGTACTAGGTACATTTTGCTATACAGGTTCTTTTGAAATCAGCGCAGCACATTATGGTGCAAAATCAGTTTTAGGGCTGGATATTTCGCAGAGTGCCATTGATATGTGCAATAAAAATGCAGCACTAAACGGATTTGAAGATATATGTACTTTCCAATGCGTAAATGTATTTGATATACTCAAAATATTATCAAAAGAAGAAAAGCGGTGGGATGTTGTAATGCTTGACCCGCCCTCCTTTGCAAAAAGCCGAAGCAGTATTGAAAAAGCTGTTGCAGGTTATAAAGAAATTAATTTGCGGGGTATTAAACTTGTAAAACCGGGTGGTTTTTTAGTAACGTCGAGTTGTACAAACCTGGTGCAGCCTGCTCTGTTTTACGATATCATTCTCATGGCAGCAAAAGATGCAAAAAGAAGGGTACGCCAGGTTGTATTTAATGCACAGTCAGCCGATCATCCTATTATAAGCGGACAGGAAAATACACACTATTTAAAGTTTTTAATTGTGCAGGTTTTGTAACTTCTTAACACGCTCTAAACTCATAATTTAGCTTTATAAAATTATAATGTACTTAGAATTTATTTACCCATACTGTTGATAATAAAATTAAAAGATGTTTACATTAAAAGATATTAAAGATGCACATGCTATCGTTAAGAGTGGTGCTGATTTTCAAAATTATGTGCAGGAACTTATTAAATTAGGCGTAAAAAAATATGACTTTTATGTAAGGGATGGACATGCTTTGTATTTTGGGGATAACGATTATCAGCTTAAAACAGAGTCTGCATACACAGTTTTAAATATTGCTAACATTAGCGACAAAGAAAGATTTAAGCATTATTTAAAAAATCATCAACGAGGTCAAACAGATTATCCATCGTTTTGTAATAATTCAGCCGAAACGGGTGTGCTAAAATGGACAGTTGATATGGTTAAAATGAGTTGCACGTATTATGACAAGTTCAATAATAAAATGCTGGAAGAACACATACCGGCAGTAACAAAATAAAGGCGTTTACAAATGTTTGAAATAAGAGAAAGAGGGATGTAGAAAATAAAACTGGTGCAATCCTTTTAAAGTATTGCACCAGTTTTATTAATAAAATATATTTGAAGCCTTACAATTTTACAAAAGGAATTGCCACACTTATCCCTTTTTCATCTTTTACAATGGCTCTGTATATTCCTGCAGCAGCTTCTTTTATTAAAATGTTTTTCAATCCTGCATTGTTGTTTATTTCAGCAGTTGAAAATTCAACCTGCTCTCCCTTGCTGTTTACAATGCTGATGTTGTATTTGCCTGCAGGCTGGTTATTGAAATACAGATTTACTTTTCCATCTACCACCAAGTTTGGATACATGCTGATGCCATGTTTGTTATTTACATCAACGGCTTTTGCAGCAGCTTTATCGCTGTAGAATGAACCGTTAGAGATGTTATTAGCTTTTATTCTATACCATACAATTTCATTGGGTGCAGCAGCATCTGTAACTGTATAGTAAGGCGAACCAAAGTTATTAGCGGTGGGCATTTGATTGTCAATAGCTGTATAATTTTCTCGGCCATCTACACTCCTTTCAATGCTATAAGTGTTAATGTCGTTTTCGTTGCGAATATTCCAGGTAACTGCTACACTGTTGTCATTGTTTCTTACTGCTTTAATAGCTGTGAATACTGCAGGCGCAACATTCTTAAATACAATCATGAACCTATCGGTAGCTCGGCTTGCAACATCTGCTGTAGTAGTAAAATTTACATTTGTTACATCGGTTAAACTTACAGGAGCCTCGGTTTGTAAAAATCTATCTGTTATAAAGGCTTTCAATGTTGGGTAAACCAGGTTGGAAGGGTCTATATTAAAACGATAATTGCTGATTCTTGAATTACTTAAATTTAAGAAGATGGTATCAGTAGCCGTTATTCCTTTTCTACTTTCGAAAACAAGATTAGTATCTTCTTTCTTAATAGAAAGGTTATCAGATGCATTTAATATCTTTCTTACATCCATATTGTCGATTTCATTATTGTTAGTAGCATCAAAATTCATTACAGCAGCATCTGCCAATACTTCTTCGCCATTTGCGTCTTTGGTCATTAAACTAATATCTAAATTCGCATTATTAACGCCTTGTCTTTGAGTTTCTGTACCACGACTTACAAGGCTGCTGCCACCAAATTTATCTGATTCTTTAATGGTTATTGCACCACCTGTTATTGATTGGATAAATACAGCCTGACCACTCTCAATGTAATTGCGAATAGGACCTGATGAGCCACCAAGCCGATAATTGCCATCGCCATAATCTACATATACCTGATACTTACCTACATTGTAAGTGCCTAAACCCGTACCGCTAGGGTTCCATACATAATATGAAGGCGAAATTTGGCTATTACGGATCGTCCTAAAATCTATTTTTGATGGGAAAGGATTACCTACTGATGCAAATTTATTGACTGGAACTGTAAAGGATTGGTCTCCTGTTCGAATTCTCCCTTTTATACGAAGGTTGGTTGCACCTGTCGTACCAGAAATTGCCACCCCTCTATCGCCCCTTACAAATACATAGTAACCGGCAGTGTTTGCAATTTTTGTAGTGTTTGCATTTGAAACTTCTACATAATTATTAAGTGCCGGTATATAACTTTTTAAAGATCCTCTTTGTGTATAAATATCGAGTCCTGCACTGCTAGTTGCTGTAGATGGACCCTGTGGTCCTGTAATTTGCGTACCATAACCTGTTGAACTAAATGCTGAATTACCTTCCCGCCAGGCAGCGGAAATAGTAGGCGATGTAGCAGTATCAACAGGTGTTGCGAGCAAACGCCATGATTTGTAAGCAGCTAAATAGCGCTCCACAATAAAGCCTCCTGTGCCATAACTAATTACTGCAGAAGTTGGCACTGCAGATACATAAGCCGTTGTTTGGCTGTTTGATTTAAGTGTATCATCAAAATTGTTTAAGGCCATTGTAGTACCTACAGCGATGGTTAAGTTTCTATACATAGCAAAACTGCTGCTTGGTGTTTTGGTACTGTTTACAAGGGTTAAATTGCCATAACCTTTAATAAGTTGTGCCGCACCGGGAATAGCTTGTGTTGTGCCGTAAAACTCTACGGTGCTTGTAGAATCTAGTATTACATTGGTAAAGCCTGATGGGAAATTACTGCCCACTATTAAACCATAGTTTGAAGTGCTTGATAAGCCTGCTGCCCTTAATGTAGCCGTATTTGTTAAAAAGAGGCTGCCACCTACTGAGCTTCTATTTAACTGGCGTGTGTTAAGATCCAATATTGCACTGCCGTTAATGGTAAGATTACCTAAAATATTGTCAGGCGTAGTAGTGCCACCCATTATTACTTTAGGGTTGTTGTTTTTACCTATAACAACATTGTTAAAACTACAATATACAGTGTTATTAAAAATGAAGTTTTGTGTGCCTGTGCCATCAAATAACAAAGTACCCGGCTCATACCCTTTTGCTACTTGTGCTCTTATATTAAGGGTTAAATTACCACGGCAAATAATGGTACT
>ENA-OFCI01000046-OFCI01000046.1-metagenomes-genome-assembly--contig:-NODE-46-length-74662-cov-6.927956_pt1 | contig 74662 bp, 70 predicted proteins | sample MGYA00153391_OFCI01 | MGnify analysis MGYA00153391
GTGCTCGACGAGCCGCTGATCGACCATGGCGAGGACGGCATCGGCGGCGGACGCTGGTGCGGTGGTGACCAGCGCGGGCGATGCCAGCACCGCCTGCGACGTCGGCACCGCCTGCGACATAGGCGCCGCGAGCGACGTAGGCACCGCCTGCGACGCGGCAGCCAGCTCGCCGATGCGGACGAGCACCTTCGGACGCGAGCGCTCGAGGCGAACGCGAGCCTCGGCGAGGCGGAGCAGCGAGCCCCACGTCTTGCGAACGCGGGCCTGCGTGGCGCGATCGAGCGGAACCTCCTCGGCGTTGCGACGGAGCTCGGCGCCCGACGCAAGCGCGGCGCGCGCCGGCTCACCGACTGCCGCAGCTGCCTGGTCGAGAGCGTGCGCGATGGGATCATCGGCATCGACGAGCAACGGGAGCGCCGAGAGCACCGCTGCAACCAGGATCGCCACCGCCATCACCGGGATCGACGACGCGTTGAACGACGTGGACAGCGTGCCCGCGAGACCGCCACCCACGAGCGCGACGAGCACGTGCACCGCGCGTGCGGTACGCGACGGGCCCGCCATGCGCCGCGCGCTGGCGTTGTATCGGCTTGAAATGAAAACCGAAGGCGTGCGCGAATGGCATTTCGCGATTCGTAATATGAATGATCGGGATTTACTCGCGGCGGCAGAGATTGCGCGGCAAGCCAACATTCCTGATCGTGCGATCAATGCGGCTGATCGGACTTCGGTCGAGCATGATTTTACGCAGCGTTTTCCGATGCCTTATCGCACCGATATGCAAACTCAGGCGCGTGCCAATCAGCTCGACGAAGCCTGGATGTACGGCCTGATTCGTCAAGAAAGTCGTTTCATGGCCGACGCCCGCTCGCGCGTGGGCGCGATGGGCTTGATGCAGCTGATGCCGGCCACGGCGAGGTGGGTCGCAGGCCGCGTGGGCATGAAAGATTTACCGATGGAGCGAGTCATTGAGGTGCCGACCAATTTGAATCTGGGCGCTTACTATCTTCGTCATGTACTCGACGACCTCGGCCACCCGGTGCTTGCCACTGCCGGCTACAACGCGGGCCCCGGGCGCGCCCGACGCTGGCGTGCCGAGGTGCCGCTTGAAGGCGCGATTTATGCAGAAACCATTCCATTCGCGGAGACGCGTGACTATGTTAAAAAAGTCATGACCAATGCCTGGTTTTACGCGCGACAAATGGGTGCCCCCAAGATAAGCCTGAAAGAAATGATGGGCAATGTTCCCGCGCGCAGTTCTGTTTCGAATTCTGCTCCCGGCGCTGTTTTTAATTCGAGCTCAAGTAGCACGGTCGGTACTGCCAGCACCGCCACTACCGGCAACACAGCCAATTTTGGCGGCAACGACGGCACGCCTTCGTTGTCGAACTCCGCGCTTGGTGCCGAGCAAACCACCACTGTTCTTTATGCCACACCGCGCATTGACTAAAATTTAACGACATCCCATGAATATAAAAAAAGTTTTATTGCTAGGCGGCTCCGGTTTCATCGGCGCATCGGTAGCGGACCAATTAACCGCTCGCGGCTATTTTGTGACGGTGCCGACGCGGCTGCGTGAACGTAGCAAGCATCTGCTGATTTTGCCCACTGTCGATGTGGTCGAGGCGGATGTGCATAACGCCGAGGTGTTGCTGGGACTGGTAAAAGAACATGACGCCGTGATAAATTTGATTGGTATTCTGCACGGCGATTTTGAACGCGAACACGCGCAATTCCCGAAGCTGGTTGCCGAAACTTGTGTGAAAGCGGATGTGGCGCGTTTGATCCAGATGAGCGCACTTAACGCCGATCCGCACGGCCCCAGCGTCTATTTGCAGTCTCGCGGACGCGGCGAGGCCAACGTGCTGGCGGTGGCAAAAGCCAACCCCTCGCTACACGTGACGATATTCCAGCCCTCGGTTGTGTTTGGCGAAAATGATAAATTTCTGAATATGTTTGTCAGCCTGGTCAAAATGTTTCCGGTGATCCCGCTGGGGTCCGCCAATGCTCAATTTCAACCTGTTTGGGTCGAGGATGTCGCACGCGCCATTGCCGAGAGCTTGGCACGGTCTGAAACTTTTGGCAAAACCTATCACTTGGTGGGGCCCAAAGTTTATACGTTGAAACAACTGATTAACTTTGTGGTCTCGCTGACCGGCAAGCGGCGCCTTGTGATCGGTTTGGGGTCATCACTTTCAATGCTGCAAGCGGCGGTGTTTGAAAGACTTCCCGGCAAACTTATCACCCGCGATAATGTGCGCTCAATGAGCCTGCCCAACATTTCGCCCGACCCGTTTCCGGCTATTTTTGGCAGCGCAAGCGACATGGAGGCCGTTGTGACCGGCTACATGGGCGAGGATTCAGGCCGTGCGAAATACCAAAACCTTCGCAACGGCGCGGGTCGATAAATGCTTTGTTCCGCGCCAGCGCGGAAAAATGCAGAGGAACGGAAAATCTGTTTCACACCTCTGCATCAAAAAGCTGCGCCACCTACCGCACAATACAATGCGCCATAAAAATTGGAATAATTAATGTCCCTCAAGCTCGTCATTGCCAATAAAAATTACTCCTCATGGTCGATGCGGCCGTGGGTTTTGCTCAAGCAATTCGGCATCCCATTTGAAGAAGTGATGTTGAAATTTCACAGCCCGGAATGGGACCGCGACTTACCGCGATACTCGGCTTCGCGCATGGTACCTGTGTTGTGGAATGGCGAGCCAGAATCCGGTCAATCCACTTGGGAATCGACCGCCATTTTCGAGACAGTGGCGGAAGCGTTTCCGCAGCACGCCATCTGGCCTCGCAGTGCTGCTGCGCGCAATCACGCACGTTGCGCCGTAGCCGAAATGCATGCGGGTTTTAGAGCGCTCCGCACCTATATGCCGATGAATATTCGCGCCACCCTGCCGGGCCATGGCATGACGCCCGAGGTGGCCAATAACATTGCCCGCATTGAGACAATCTGGCGTGAGGCGCGTACCCAGTTTGGCGCCAAAACAACGTCTCCATTTTTGTACGGCGAATTTTCAGCGGCCGATGCGATGTTTGCACCGGTGGTAATGCGATTTCAAAGTTATCAGCCGACGCTGGCGGCAGATACCCTCGCGTATTGTGCTGCACTGAAAGCGACGGCTAGCGTGGTTCAATGGATTGAAGGCGCATTGCTTGAAACAGAGTTTGTGGCTGATGATGAACCTTATCAACGCCAGGTTGGCACACCGGCTGCGTTCTAAATTCAACGCTGCCACCACCTTTCCTCCCCGGGACATTTTTTTGAAATGGAACAAACACTTTGCCGGCACCTTTCCCGAGACCTTGCGTGCAGCATAACAACTATAAAACACTAGCATTGGCGTGCCGTTTGGGCCATTTCTGGCCTGAACAGCGCTCTTGCGTTAGAGTTTGATTTCCTGCGCCGAATGATGAAAACCTATGCTGTCGGAGGGTCGGTGCGCGATGAGATGTTGGGGCTGGCGGTAAAAGATCGCGATTACGTGGTCGTGGGTGCCACGCCGCAGGAGATGATTGATGCAGGGTATCGCGCGGTTGGCGCGGATTTTCCGGTTTTTCTGCATCCCGAAACCAATGAAGAATACGCGCTTGCCCGCACCGAGCGAAAGACCGCGCCTGGCTATGCCGGCTTTGCGTTTCATGCCACCCCGGATGTGACGCTGATTGATGATCTCAAGCGACGCGATCTCACGATCAATGCCATGGCCGTGGCAGATGACGGCACCCTGATTGATCCGTATGGCGGCGCAAATGATTTGGCGCAAAAAATATTGCGGCATGTGAGCGAAGCCTTCAGCGAAGATCCTGTGCGTCTTCTGCGCGTGGCCCGGTTTGCGGCACGCTTTCAATCACTCGGATTCCGCGTCGCCGATGAAACCCTTGAGCTGATGCGCGCGATGGTTGCGAGCGGTGAAGCAGATCACTTGGTGTCGGAACGCGTGTGGCAGGAGCTTGCGCGCGGCCTGATGGAAACCACGCCGTCGGCAATGTTCACGATGCTGCATGCCAGCGGCGCGCTGGCAAAAATTTTGCCCGAGGTTGAGGCGCTGTTTACGCCCGCAACTAACGATCGTTCGACTACGCAGCTGTCAACCATGCCTCTTCTCGACCTCGCCGCAAAGCGCAATTTTAGTCTGCCGATTCGCTTCGCGATTCTGGTGCACGATTTGATGCGCGAAATGAGCAACCCTATTGGGGACCATTCAACGTTGGTCAGCCAGATCCGCGCGCTGTGCGAGCGTCTGCGGGTGCCTGTGGAATGCCGGGATTTTGCGACGATGGTCGCCAAATGGCATTGGCAATTATCCATAGCACCTGCACTCACCAATGAAGAATTGCTCGCGCTGCTCGATGGCGTGGATGCGCTGCGCCGCCCGGATCGATTCGGCGACTTGCTTCAGGCCTGTTGCTGCATTCATCCTGACGCGCAGCAGGCTAGTCAATATTTAAGAGCAGCGTTCAGTCGATTACAGTCAATGAATCTGGGCGAGATTGCGGCTAAAGTGATGCCTGCAGATATTCCGAAAGCGATCCGGGCAGCAAAGCTCGCAACGCTTCATCACTTTATTCTCGACCATAAAACTTCCCAAGGAAAAACATGACGAATCCCGCCAACTATCCTGATACCCCTGTCCACGCCATCCGAATTCACGAACACGGCGGTCCCGAGATGATGAAATGGGAAATTGTTGAAGTGGGTGCGCCGGGACCGGGCGAAGTACGAATCAGGCATACCGCCGTCGGCCTGAACTATATTGACACCTATCATCGCACCGGCATGTATAAAATTGCGATGCCTACCGTCCTCGGACGCGAAGGTGCCGGCGTGATTGAAGCGGTCGGGGCGAACGTCAATGATTTAAAAGTCGGCGATAGAGTGGCCTATGCTTCATCACCCATCGGCTCATATGCCGAAGCCCGTTTGATGCCGGCGGAACGTGTCGTGAAAGTTCCCGACAACGTCAGCGATCAACAAGCTGCTTCGATCATGTTGAAAGGTATGACCGCCCAATATCTGTTGCGACGCACTTTTAAAGTCGGCCCCGGCGTCACTATTTTATTTCACGCGGCGGCGGGCGGCGTTGGCCAGATCGTCTCGCAATGGGCGCGCCATCTGGGCGCTACCGTCATCGGCACCGTCGGCAGTACGGCCAAGGCCGCCATCGCCACGAAGGCAGGTTGCCATCATGTCATCAATTACAGCACGGAAGATTTTGTGGCGCGGGTGGCTGAGATTACGGGCGGCAAAAAATGCGATGTTGTCTACGACGGCGTGGGCAAAGACACGTTCTTGAAGTCGCTGGATTGTGTGCGTCCACTGGGGACAGTAGCACTATTCGGCAACGCTTCGGGAAAAGTTGAACCGCTCGATTTGAACCTGCTGGCCGCCAAGGGCTCGCTGTTCGTAACCCGGCCGACGTTGGACACGTTCGTGGCGAAACGCGAGGAGTTAGTGGCGACTGCCAATGAATTATTCGACGTGGTGGGGCGCGGGATTGTTAAAATCGATATTAACCAAACTTACCCATTGAAAGATGCGGCGCAGGCACACCGCGATCTGGAAGCGCGAAAAACCACCGGATCAACCGTACTGATTCCCTAAGCTGGTCCACCGCGCAAATTTATACACCGCATAAGCCTGTGGATCGCATCGACTTATTTTAGAGCAGGCTGTTTTGATATTTTTTATAACCACGAGGAGATAAAAATGATTCGTAAATCGCTATTTATTCTAGGCGCCAGCCTTGCATTGCTGCCGGGAATAGCGGCCGCACAATATCCGAACAAACCGATTAAATTAATCGTCCCGTTTGCGCCCGCAGGCACCACCGATATCGTGGCCAGGATCGTGGCAGATCAGCTATCAAGAGAGTTGGGGCAGCCTGTTATTGTCGAAAACCGAGGCGGCGGCGGCGGCTCGATTGGAGCCGATGTGGTCGCAAAATCAGCGCCGGATGGTTACACACTCGGCGTCGCCACCGTCTCGACAATGGCGGTAAATCCGGCAGCGAATTCGCGTATTCCGTACAACAACTTTAAGGATTTTATTCCGGTAACGAAATTTGTAGCCGTACCCAACATACTAGCGGTGAACCCATCCGTGCCTGCCAAAGACTTCAAAGAATTTATTGAACTACTGAAAAAGAATCCGAATAAATATTCATTCGCCACTTCAGGCACCGCCGGAATCAGCCACATGATGGGCGAGCTGTTCATGGCTGCCAGCGGCACAGATATGGCGCATATTCCGTACAAAGGTGCCGGCCCTGCCGTGATTGACGTGATCGGCGGCCAGGTGCCGGTTTTATTCGATAACCTGCCGTCTTCAAAAGCACAGATTGATGCCGGCAAGCTGCGGCTGCTCGCCGTTGCTGCGCCAAAACGTTTGGCCGCCTATCCGAATATCCCGACCTTTGCAGAACTCGGCATGGCAGAAGTAAACGACCCCGCATGGTACGGCTTGGTGGTACCCGCAAAAACACCGAAAGAAATCGTTGATAAGCTTTATGCGGCCTCGGTAAAAGCAGTCAACAATCCGGCGACCAAAGAAAAACTTGCCCAACAAGGCGCTGACCCAGTCGGCAATACACCCGCTGAATTTGCCAAAGACATTAAAATTGAATACGACAAAATGAAGGCGATTGTGGTGAAAAAAGGTATCAAGCTGGAGTAAATTTTTTAGCCCCTAGATGCGCTAACGATAAAGCAAAAAAGCCCGAATAATATCGGGCTTTTTTGCAAGCCGCCAATAGACGCGCTTCATGAGCCGTTTTTCGCCCGAACACCGCATGGATAGGAGGGTTTAATGGGTGAGCTTTTTGTAAGTGAAATGCGTGTTGAGGTCACGATTTTCCAGAGGCACTGCGCGTGGTCGGGATTGGATTGATCGTCACCTTCGAGGCTGGCTTAGTGCCGGTCGCCAACTGAAGTGACGTGACGTGGTGAACCGCGCCGTGCAATTTGATTTGGAGAGAACAAGCCATGGTTGAACGATTGCATGGAAGCGTGGGTGAGGCAAGAGGCAAGGCCGGTCCCCATCTGTAGCTACCGCGGTTTAGCGATTGTCCTACGATGGTTTAAGCAGCTGTCTATCAGTGTAGCGATCGCTGCGGCCGCAAAATTTTGGCTAGGGGTAACTTTTTACGCGGTCGCGCCGAGCATGCATCCACAAACCAAGAGGACGCCAAATGACCACAGCCAAACCTGGCCTTTATGCCAATATCCACGCGAAACAAGGGCGTATTGCCCAAGGAAGTAAAGAGCACATGCGCAAGCCGTCGGACCCAGGTGCACCCAGCAGCGAGGACTTTGAAAAGGCTAAAACAACGCCCAAGTCGAAAAAAACTAAAAAATAAGGCGTGGAGGCTGCTTGCGAAGCAGGCTAACTCTCGGGCTTATAGCCGCCTCCATCAAGATCGCGGATAGCGGTATCTCGATCTTTGTTTCGTTTCAGATAATAGTCGATTGGCTTGGCCTGCGCCTTACAGGGCGTGAAGCCCACGTTACGATGCCTTGGATTAAAATTCTAAAAGCCGCTATCAAAGCAGCGTTTGGGCCATTGTTGCTGTGAAAGCCGCTAACAATGAAGAGTTTGTGTTTTCGATAATTTCTTTAGCATCGCCTCGTCTTGCAACAGCTTTACAAATAGCGTGAATCGCATACCCCAATCGAGGGATATCCAAGCCCCCAGTGCCAAGCACTACAATATCGAATACTTAAAAAATAATTCCTGAGAGAGAACCATCGTCATGCCGCGCGTTTTGATTGTTGAAGATGATGTCGCGTTTCGGGCGCGATACGCCGCTATTTTATCGACCGACCCGACCTTTGAGGTGGTGGGCAGCGTGGGCACCGGTAACGAAGGGTTGGCGGTGCTCGGCTCGCTCAAACCCGATGTGGTGCTGGTGGATCTCGGCTTGCCCGACATTTCCGGGATCGAAGTCATCCGTCGCGCCACCACAACACTGCCCAATTGTGAATGCATGGTGGTCACCGTGTTTGGCGATGAAGAGCATGTGCTGGCTTCAATCGAGGCTGGTGCGTCTGGCTATTTATTGAAAGATGCGTCGGAACAAAATTTCCTATCCGGCATTCGCGAACTGATCGCGGGCGGTTCGCCGATCAGTCCGATCATTGCACGCCGTTTGTTGAAACGGTTTCAATCTGAAGCCATCACTAATCCGCTACCGAGTGACGTGATGTCGGGCGTGCTGCCGGAAGAGGTCGCGATTTCGGCGCGTGAACGAGAAATTTTGATGTTGGCCTCCAAAGGTTACAACTATCCGGAGATGGGTAAACTCATGGGAATCTCTCCGCACACGGTCACCAGTCATGTTAAAAAAATCTATCGCAAGCTCGCCGTTCACTCGCGAGGCGAAGCTGTATTTGAAGCAAACCGGATGGGTATTATCCGCACCCTGTAACGTGATCTCAAGCGGCATTGCAACCACCTGTTTTGCCGGCCTGGTGTGAGCATGGAAATACGCCAGCGTGCGCCTGCCTTGGTTTGGTTATCGACGCTGGCTCTTGCGCTGGCCCTTGCGTTCCCACTCTCTCTCATCGTGAATACTGTAGCGCGGGCTGACGATAAGTTGTCGATACAAACTGGGCTCCACACTGAAGCGCAAACTGAAACGCGCTTCAGCGCACAAGGCCCGATTACAAAAATCACCCAAGCCGAATTTTTGCAAGCGGATGCCCCCGGCGTCAACCCGCTGATTCCACCGACAGCAACCGCAAACTGGCAAGCCATCACGCTACCAGACAGCTGGAGCAAACAAGGCAGGCCGCGCGAGTTGCTCGGCTGGTATCGGCTCAAAGTCAACTTTGAAGCGACCGCAGTATCGGCAACCCCCACGTCACAGGTTGCGTCAACGCCAATAACGTCATCGGATACACAAACACCCATATCGCTTTATATTCCGCGGGCCACCAACAATATTGCCGTTTATGTCAATGGCTCGCTGCTCGGTGTCAGTGGCGATATTGGGCGGCAGGAAGTCAATTGGAATATTGCGCAATATTTTGTGGTGCCGCTCGCGCTGTTGCACCCGGGTACAAATGAGATTTTGGTACGATTACATCCTGATAGTTTTGGTCGTGCCGGTTTGTCCGCGGTGTACATTGGCGATGCCGTTCCGATCCGCGAGCTTTGGGAGCGTCGTTATTTCGCACAAAATACGCTGCCCAAATTTATTACCGCCCTGTTGCTGTTATCAGGCGTGCTGGCAGTCTGGATTTGGGCTAAACGTCGCGCCGAAGCGATGTTCGGGCTTTACGCCTTGATGTGTCTGGTATCGGCGATACGCACCGCGCACTATTTTATTCGTGATTACACGTCCCCATTTGCGTATTTCGCGGTGCCAGCACTCGGCATTCTGACGGCTCTACAGCTCAGTTTCGTGTTGAGATTTGCTAACGACCGATCGCCACGGTTTGAGCGCGCGGTTTGGATATTCATCACGATATCGACTGTTGCGCTCATCTTCACACCTTTGAATTGGTACGGGCTTGCGACCGAATATTTTAATTACGCCGTGGGCTTGCTGGGCATCGCGATCTTGTGGATATTGGTGCGTTCACTCAGCCGCAGGTTTTCACCCGAAAATCTGCTGATGCTGCTGGCGCTGGTGGTCAACGGCGCGCTGGGCGTGCACGACCTGATTAATTATGGAGAATTACTCGGCTTTGACCGGCTGTATTTACTCCCGCTGGGGCTACCGCTGTTCGTCGCCGCCGTGGCGGCGCTGCTGGTTTCCCGATTTGTCGGCACGCTGAATAATTACGAAACGCTCAATGCCCAGCTTTCGGATCGCATCGCCGAACGCGAAAAGCAATTAGCCGTCAGTTTTGAACAGATGCGCCGACTCGACCAGCAGCGCACCACCGCCGAGGAACGTCAGCGCCTGATGCGCGATATGCATGACGGCATTGGCTCGCACCTGATGTCCACGCTGGCACTCGCGCGCATGGGTACACTCACCAGCCATCAGATGTCTGAAGCGCTGACAGACTGCATCGACGAGCTTAAAATTACGATTGATTCGCTGGAACCCGTCGAGAGCGATTTATTGGTGGTGCTCGGTAATCTGCGTTACCGCCTTGGCCCGCGTTTAAACGCGGCGGGCATTGTGCTTGAATGGGCCGTCAAAGATTTACCGCCGCTCGAGTATCTGGATGCCGAAAACGTTCGCAGCGTGTTGCGCATCGTGCAAGAGGCATTTACCAATACGCTCAAACACGCTGAGGCAAAAATAATTACGCTCTCAACAAGCGTAGATTACGCAAACAATCGCGTTCTGGTCAGCGTGGCGGATGACGGCGTGGGATTGGCGCAATCGCATAGCAACGGCCGTGGCATTGAAAACATGAGAAGTCGTGCCGCGAAATTGGGCGGCAGATTAGAAATTGTGCATCTGGACAAAGGTGGCACGTGCTTGAAGCTCTATCTGCCGATCAATCAAATTGCCGTTCAGCCTTAGCGCAAAAAATGCTATGGGCCACGCCTCACGGGTGCGATGACAGACTATCGTAACGACGGCGGTGTGATCGGTGTTTAGTGTTTGATTGTGCTTGTGTGTGTTGTCCCAGATTACAGTAGCAGTCCGGGATTTGTAAGCTCCGCAAAATAAAAAGCGCCCAATTTTCGGCGCTTTTTAATTGCTGATAAGAACTGCAGCCCACAATATCAATCAGCGCATCGCCAGAATTATTTGGTGCTGGGCGTCGCTAGTGTAATCAATCGGCAAACGATCCTGAGATTTCACGTCACCCAGCAATCGCACGACGCGCGCTTGCACTTCCGGTGGCAGTGGCGCAAAGCCGGTGCCGCGAACAATATCATCGCCTTTCAGAAACGCCCAGTAAAAGAACTTCAGAATGCGGCTAGCGTCCGACGCAGCCTTTGGGCTGGCAACGATAAGAATGTAGGTCGCACCGACCAGTGGCCAGGCATCGGCTGCGCTAACGTCAATCAACGATGCACGTAAATCCGTGCGCAAGCTGGAACCGCGAACTGCCGCAGTGATCGTGCTTTCAGAGGCCGACACAAATTTACCGGTTTTATTGCGAAGCGCAATCGCGTTGAGGCCGAACTTGGCCACGCGATCAAACGACACATAACTGATCGCCCCGCTGGTACTCTTGACTGACTCAGCAATGGCATCGTTACCTTTTACCGCGACCGCGTCGTTACCCCACGTGACTTTGGGGCCAACATTGCCGACCCAATCGGCAGACGATATAGCCAAATAAGTCGTGAACGCCTCTGTTGTACCCGATGAATCCTCGCGAACCACGCGCGTAATTTTAAGCGTGGGAAGCTTCACACCATCATTTAATGCGGCGATTTTCGCGTCGTTCCACGCTTTGATCTTGCCGCTAAAAATATCAGCCAACACTGCCCCGGTAAGTTTCAGCGATTTAGCGCTGGTGCCGGGCAAATTGACCACCGGCACGATCCCGCCCGCGACCGTTGGAAACTGAATCAAGCCGGCCTTTTGCAATTCCAGTTCAGACAGCGATATATCGGTGGCACCAAAATCTACTTCGCGCGCACTGATGCCGCGGATACCCTCCCCTGAACCGGTGGAAGCGTACTTGACTGCGACCCCTTTTTCCTTGGCGTAACCAATGGCCCATGTGGAATAAATGATCGACGGAAAGGTCGCACCGGTACCGCGAATCTCTTTCTGCGCAAACGCGGCTGATGCGAACATTGCGGCAGCTACAATCACCGCACAACGAGCGGCTTTTTTTATCGCCATAAAAATCTCCCCTTCAAATTTTTGCAAGCCAAATGCCCCGGCCGCTTATATTGAATTTTTATTCATTGTTAAAAACGATTAGCTCACTTTAGTCTACGCTTTCATTTTGCCCAAGAATGTTAACGCTTGTGTAATGCGCCTTGCTAAATCGAGGTTAAGGTTGTTTCCAGTTGATGAAATTCTCTTCCATTTTTGCTGAAGCAATAATCTGCCGAACCACCTCGCGCCCCGGCTCAGTCCATGGCGCAATCAGCTCAAAATGTGCCGCGTCGTCAATAGTCACCAATTGCACCGTTTCATTTTTCTCTTTTGCGCGTTCAAAATAGCGAAGTGCATGCGTCGGTGTGACGATGCCATCATGAAGTCCGCTGATCAGTGTTTGCGGCACATTCAGCGGCAGCAATAGCGTGACCGAGGTATCGCGATAGGCTGCATCACCACGTGATTTTGTATCGATCAGTTTATCGACGGTATCGGCACCACATGCGTGCGCAGAAGCTACGCGCGCGTAAGCAAGATCAGGCAGCGCGGCAATGCCCACGGTCGCGTGAATGCGCACTGGATCCTTTTTGTAAAGAATGCTGTCAACGGGCAAATTCGGCCGTGCCGCCAACCATAAAGCCAAATGGCCGCCCGCAGAATGGCCGGTCGTGACGACGCGATTTAAATCCAGCGCATATTTCGGGGCGAGCTCATGCAGCTTATCCAGCCCATCCATCACGTCACGAAATGTATCGGGATAGGGCGAAAAATTTTGTGCTTTGGTTCCTACCCGACGATAGGTGATGCTCCAAACCGCAACGCCTTCATTACGTAAACCATCCGCCAAAAACGCCACCAACTCCGGCCCCGGCAGATCCGCGCGCCAGCAACCGCCATGCAGCAACACGATGATGGGGGTGGGTGATGTTGCCACTTTTTTAGGCAGCCACAATTCGCCGTATTGATCCACATGATCACCATAAAAAATCTTATGGTCCGGTGATTGACGATCCGCGCGATCAAGAATGTTTTCGAATGTGAGCGTTTGGCCAAGCGCAGGCATAGTCAAAGTCAGCGGGTCCGATGCAATAGTTGAAACAACAAGTTGGCAAAAAAGTAATGTCGGTATGACCCTTTAAACTATTTTCAAACACGAATACCGGTGCGCATTTTGAGCCACTATTGCGGGTGGAGGCCCGTCGATAGGCCCCCTTTAAATATTATCCCTGAAGCCACTCATATCCCGAATGCCGCCAACCATTTACTTTTCCGCGCTGCATATGCGCGTCAGCATCACCCTCAAAACCCTCCAGAATATTGTATGCAGAATATCCCAACGCCTGCGCGCGCCGCGAACTATCGATGGAACGAATGCCAGAACGACACAAAAATAGCACCGGTTTGTCTTTTGAAACTTTGGCAATCAGCTCGCGATCAAAATCAGGATTAATCGACATGCCGGGATAAGTTTTCCACTGAATCCATTCGGTATTAGGTACGCGTCCTACCCAATCCAGCTCGGCCTGAGTGCGTATATCAACAATGACCGCATCACCATTCATCCACCACTGGTGCGCGAGCAAAAGTGGAATATCGCCGGCATAGCCGTCTGCGCCACTAATCGCCGCCGTGGTCGTGGTCGGAGATAAAGCGCCGAGTCGCTGATTGGCAGGCACCGCAGTGTCAATCATTTTCGGTGGCGGTAAATTGAGCGCGTGCATGACATCAATAAACTGCTGTTCCGTTTTACCCGCGATACGTGGATTTAAAAGCTTCTCTTCGCCGATCGTGCTTTCCGTGCGACCACGATAATCATGCGCGGGAAGTACCCGCGTATCGTCAGGCAGGGTAAAGAGTTTATTTATAATGCTGCTGTACATCGCCGCCGCGCTGCCCGACTGAAAATCGGTCCGGCCACAACCGCCAATCAACAGCGTATCACCCGTTAATATCGCATCGCGCCATTGAAAGCACATGCTACCGGCAGTATGTCCTGGCGTATGAATGGCGCGGATGAAGTCAGCCCCTAGGGCAAGCTTGTCGCCATCGTTGAGCTGCAGACTCGCAGGCGTCACGCCACAGAGAGCGGGGGTCGCGGTACGGGCACCGGTGCGCTGTGCGATGGCCCCTGCAGCGGTAATGTGATCGGCATGGGCGTGTGTTTCTATAACCCATTTGAGTTTTAAATCCCGGCTTTCGATCTCCGCCAAATCACGTTCGATGTGCGAGTCGACCGCATCGACAATCGCCGCTTCACGGCTGGATTCATCCACCAAAATATAGGTAAAGGTACTCGAAGGCTTATCAAAAAGTTGAATGATTGCTTCTGATTTTTTCATAACCGTCCTTATGCAAATCGTGACAGCATTTGCGCTATGTATTCGCCACGCTTGGCAGATGTCTTGAATTTACCAAAATCTTCTTGCTCGAGAATACAGCCCACCATCGCAAAAAATGATTTATCCAGCGCTTTGCGGCTGGCCGCCAGCTGCTGCGCAATTTTTTCACAATCTGCTTCTGTTTCAATCAAATTCTGAATGCCGCGCAATTGCCCCTCGATCCGCTTTAAGCGCAAGATCAACGCACGCTTTTTATCCACATCGTTTAGCTTGCTCATTCATTAGCTCTTGAAAAGAATGTCCTCACTGCAATATACTGGTGGGAGTATTTTTTTTCAAGAGGCGAACCATGAACTTTACAGATGCCAATCCGTTTATTGCCGCCGCGGTGGGTGGCGTTTTAATTGGCTTGTCGGCTTTTCTGATGATGTGGTTGATTGGCCGCATTGCCGGCGTGAGCGGCATCGCAGCTGGCATCATGAGTAGCGCCGGCAAGGATAATCGCAGCTGGCGGTTTGCGTTTGTTGCGGGTTTGGTTCTGGCCGGGTTTGCACTGCAATCATTTGCCTCCGCCACCACCCATCAATCTATTTCACCGCTCATGTTACTTGCTGCCGGATTGCTGGTGGGTTTCGGTAGCGTACTCGGGAGCGGATGCACCAGCGGTCACGGCGTGTGTGGATTGGGGCGACGTTCAGTGCGCTCGCTGGTAGCGACGCTCACCTTTATGGGCGCTGCATTTGTCACCGTTTTTTTGTTGCGTCATATTTTTACCTAGCCGCTAAACGTGAAAACATACCTGAAAACATTTATCGCACTTTTGATTGGCGTGCTGTTCGGTGCGGGCTTGGTCGTATCGGGTATGAGCAACCCCGCCAACGTGCTCAATTTTCTGGATCTCGCAGCGATTTCTACCGGCATGTGGGATGCAAGACTGATATTTGTCATGGCAGGCGGCGTGTTGGTCACAGCAATTGGTTTTCCGTGGTTGATGCGGCGCGCGCGCCCAATCTTTGCAGACAAATTTACGTGGCCCACATCGAGCGCAATTGATAGGCGCCTCGTCATCGGCGCAGCATTATTTGGCTTCGGCTGGGGACTTGCCGGTTACTGTCCCGGGCCCGCGTTCGCTAACATGGGCGCCAGCATCGGCACCGGCATTCAGGATATGCTGTTCTTCATTCCCGCGATGCTCATCGGTATGTGGGCGGCAACAAAATTTCGATAAGCGACATTACTCATGACACCTAAAAATATTCTGACGTGGCTGCAAGCAATCAAAAAGCAAAATGGCTACGAAATTTTGTTGGTCCAGACCATTCGTAATTCGCTGATGGGTGCGGGCGTGATTGCGTCAACGTCGTTGGTCGCGATTATTGGTGTCGTCAGCGTAGGGCGTGCATTTACCGGCACCGGCGCGCCATTGATGCAGTACGGCCACTGGGCCATCAATATGTCGAGCATGATTTTGGCGCTGTCACTCACTGAAGCACTGCTTTCATTGCGCACGCTGGCACGGGCCGGATTTGGCTCAGGTTTCGTGAATGCCGCGTCAAACAAAATTCGCGATGAACTCACGGATGCGGAAAAATATTCGTTATATTTGGCAGGCGCACTCACACAATTATCACGGGCCGCTGTCAGCCTCTCAATCGGCATGGCCGTTGCCGTGATTGCCGGAATTTTATTTGTGTGGTGATTCTTCTTCAGAAATAAATTCGCTACGTCTATCCTTAACATCAGCATAACAACGCTATTTCCGTAAATTCCGCTCGCGCTTACGTCAATTTCGTCGTAACCGCACTCGCCCCAAATCGAGATAGTGCATGTGATTTGTGCGCGATGCATTGATTGTCTAAAAACACCCCTTTGCTAATTGCGGCAAAGGCAGCAAAGGGGCAGGATCGCGTTACTGATAAATACGTTGGATCAGCGCAGCACGCTGTAATTCAAAGGCACCCAGGTGTAACCTTTGCCCGTCGCGGCGGCGCGAACATGACCCACGCCGGGGAATGACAAATGTGCCCCAGCAACCAAGTAGCCTTCTTTTGCTGCGGCCGCATAGGCTTTGGCGCGCTGGGCAGCAGCGGCTTTGCTATCGCTGTCGAATTGAATCGTGACGGCAGGATTGTCAAACTGCACCGAGGCGACGTGCATCAGATCGCCCCACAATACCAATTTTTCGCCTTTGCTTTCGACCACATAGGTCGTGTGTCCCGGTGTGTGGCCATACGACGAGGCGGCTTTGACGCCCGGCACTAGCGCGGTGTCGCCTTCAAATGGCAGAAATTTGCCCGCCTTCACATAAGGATTAATCGACGCCATCGCGCCCTGAAAACCGCCCTTGTCACCGGCGGCAGCTTTGTCCATGTTGGCTTGACTTAACCAAAAGTCGGCGTCGTGTTTATCGGCACGAACCGTGGCGTTGGGGAACGCAAGTTTGTCACCATCCATCAGTCCGCCAATGTGATCGCCATGCATGTGCGTAATATAAATTTCATCGATTTGATCCGGCTGATAGCCGGACGCTTTCAGGTTCGCCAGCAAATTGCCGAGGGTCGGTCCAAACAAGCCCGCCGCACCCGTATCCACCATCACCAGCTTGGTGCCGGTATTGATGAGATAGGTGTTAACGGAGGTTTCAACCGGGGTTTTAATGTAATAGCTACCGAACGCTTTGGCCGTCGCGGCGGGCGTGGTGTTAGTCAGTAGTTTATCCATCGGCAAATTCACCGTGCCATCGGAAAGTGCGGTGATTTCAAAATCACCGAGCATCATGCGGTAATAGCCGGGCGCTGATTTTTTGACCATGGGCGCGGCGGCATGAACGGATTGCGGGGTAAGCGCGCCAACGGCAAATGCCGCGATAGCAACACTGACCGAGAGATTTAAAACAGCGAAAGCGCTGACGCGCGCGCGGGGATTCGAGATCATGAAATTTTCCTGATAAGTAGGGACAGAGTGCGACGATTAGCATCCTAACTGGGACACCAACGTCCACGGAAATACGGACGCAAATTCGGATGACGTGAATGTGACGTAACCGAATTTTAGCTGAGGATAGCCCAGCGGTCATTGCAATTGCGCTATCGACAACCGATATCGCCCGTATCACAGCGAAGCTTGTCATATAGCTGAGTCCGCGATTTTGACGGCCGGCCTACGCCGCAGTGATGCAAGAACCGATAAGAAGGCAACCCCAACAAAACGCCCGCCCGCAGCGCCGCCGCCACAGGTAAACAGTGCAGGCAAGTCATCAGACCCTAGGCGGGACCTGCTTCTTGGCGCATTTATGTGCTGCCAAGTCCACCAATACTAGCGTCTCAAACTGAACTCGCACCGCAAACATCATTGCACTGAAAACGACTCCACCCACATCAATTCACACGCGCCGGCGCCGGTGTCTTCGCGGGAAAGTGAGCTTCGCCACGTAAACCCATCTTTGCCACTGACCTCAACCAAATAGCCGCGCAGGGTAATAATTTTACCGGGACGAACATTGCGAATTTGTTTGGCAATACCGTTGTCAGCGGCAATCAGGTGCATGTTGGCGGCGTGGCGGTTTATTTCCGCTACGGGGATCGGAAATACATCGGCCCGCCACTCATACCAGCGATTTCCCTGCGAAATTTTCAACTTATCGAGCACGGCAGAATCTGACATCGGCCCCCAGCCCAATGCCAGGTCCACCGGCACGAGAGTGGCGCCCCGGTCCCAGCGATACGATTCTTTGGACAGTACGCGGGCGGTGATTTCGTAGCGCGCGAGCGGCTTGATGGCGTAGCCACTTTTCTCCAGCGGGCTGGCAAGATCGCTGGGCGTTTGTATGGGCTCCGCTTTTGCGAGCACGCCAGAAACTTGATGAATCGGCCGATCAGCCCACCAATTTACAAAACCATAGACGACGGCCAAGACGCAGACGAAAAGAGTTATTTTTGTTCGCGACATCACACTGACAACGCCGACCTACCCTGGCGAAGCGGAAACAAAAATGCCCCGCACTGTGCAGAGGCCTTTTCTTGAAACTGTGCTTTGGAACATTATCGCTACAAAAAAATAATCAGCTTTTCAACGCCGTCAACACTTCATCCAGCATTTTTTTAGCATCTCCAAACAACATCCGATTGTTCTCTTTGTAGAACAGCGGATTATCCACGCCCGCATAGCCAGAAGCCATGCTGCGCTTCATCACGATCGAGGTTTTGGCTTTCCAAACTTCTAACACCGGCATGCCGGCAATCGGACTGCTCGGATCTTCTTGCGCGGCGGGATTCACAATATCGTTCGCGCCGATCACCATCACCACGTCGGTCGCGGGGAAGTCTGCGTTGATCTCGTCCATCTCCATCACGATGTCGTATGGCACGCGCGCCTCAGCCAATAGCACGTTCATGTGGCCGGGCATGCGACCCGCGACCGGGTGAATGCCAAAGCGGACGTTCACGCCTTTCGCGCGGAGCACGGATGTAATTTCAAACACCGTGTGCTGCGCCTGCGCCACCGCCATGCCGTAGCCCGGGACGATGATGACGCTCTTGGCTTCTTTTAACAGCTCGGCCGTTTCGACCGAGCTGATCGGGGTGACTTCACCCACCGGCTCTGCCGCAGTACCGCCAGCAACCGCTTTGGGCGCAGGCGCACCGCCACCAAATCCACCCGCAATCACGCTGATGAAATTTCGATTCATGGCCTGGCACATGATGTAGGAAAGAATCGCGCCGCTTGAGCCGACCAAGGCACCGGTGACGATCAATAAATCGTTCGACAGCATGAAGCCAGTCGCCGCTGCCGCCCAGCCGGAATAGCTATTCAGCATCGACACCACCACCGGCATATCGGCACCGCCAATCGCCATCACCATGTGTACCCCGAACAGTAACGCGATCACGGTCATCACGATCAACGGTGTCATGCCTTCAGCAATGGAGTGTGCCTGGATAAATTTCCAGCCGAAGAAAATGACCACCAGCAAACCAGCAAGATTCAGCAAATGCCGTCCGGGCAATAACAGCGGCTTACCACCAATCTTGCCGGAAAGTTTACCGAAGGCAATGATCGAGCCTGCGAACGTGACCGCGCCGATCAAGATGCCGATGTAGATTTCAACTTCATGAATCATCTTCTCAGCGTCCGTTGCCCCGACGGTTGCCGCCGGATCAATATAGCTCGCGAAGCCGACCAAACACGCGGCCAATCCCACCAGGCTGTGCATGAGCGCCACCAGCTCCGGCATCTGCGTCATTTTCACGGTGCGCGCGGCAAATACACCAATGCCACCGCCGACGACCATCGCGCCGATGATCCATGGAATGCCTGCCGCGGTGACGCGTGGCCCGAAGATGGTGGCCAAGACCGCCAACGCCATGCCGATCATGCCAAACATATTGCCGCGACGTGATGAAGCCGGATTCGCCAGCCCGCTCAAGCTCAAAATAAACAAGATAATTGCGCCAATGTAGGCGACTGTGGTTAAACCTTGCGACATGTTCGCCTCCCCTATTTTCTAAACATCGCCAGCATGCGCTGGGTGACGGCGAATCCGCCGAACATATTGATCGCGGTGAGCACAATACCGGCGACCGCGAGATAACGAATCGCGTCATCCGGCCGGTCGGTAATAGCACCCAACAACGGCGGCGCGATCTGTACCAACGCACCAATCGCGATAATGCTGCTGATCGCATTGGTCACGCTCATCAGCGGCGTGTGCAGCGCTGGTGTGACGCTCCAGACCACTTGGTAGCCGACAAAACAGCCCAGCACAAATACCGTGAAATGGCCCAGAAAAGCGGTCGGCGCATTCGCCCCAATGAACCAAAACAACACGGCGGCCACCCCGAACATGATTGCGAGCTTGTTGCCGGACATGGGCTCACTCGGCGCGCCGTGGCCTTTTTTCGCTTGAGGCATGGCAATAGCGGGCTTCGCGGCGGCAGGTGCTGCGATGAGTTTTAGCGGCGGTGCCGGCCAGGTGACTTCGCCCGCCTTGATCACGGTGAGGCCGCGAATGGCATCGTCTTCCATATTGACGTTGATGACGCCGTCTTTAGTCTTGCAAAGTTCTTCACTCACGCGGAACAAGTTCGTGCCGTAAAGCGTCGAGGCTTGCTTGGCGAGGCGGCTCGCAAGATCGGTGTAGCCGACGATGGTCACACCATGCTTTACCACCGCCTTGCCGGGCTCCGTCAATTCGCAGTTGCCGCCCTGCTCTGCGGCCATGTCGACAATCACGCTGCCGGGCTTCATCGATTGCACCATCTCGGCGGTGATGAGTTTTGGCGCGGGCTTTCCGGGAATCAGCGCCGTGGTGATGATGATGTCCGCATCCCTTGCTTGCTGCGCATACATGTCGCGCTGCGCTTTCTGAAAACCTTCGCTCATCACCTTGGCGTAGCCGCCCCCGCCGCCGCCCTCCTCTTCATAATCGACTTTGACAAATTCGCCGCCGAGCGATTTCACTTGGTCGGCGACTTCCGCGCGCGTGTCGTTGGCACGCACAATAGCACCCATGCTCGCCGCCGTTCCGATTGCCGCCAAACCGGCCACCCCTGCACCCGCAATAAACACCTTTGCGGGTGGCACTTTGCCGGCGGCGGTAATTTGTCCACTGAAAAACCGGCCGAATGCATTCGCGGCTTCGATCACCGCGCGATAACCCGTGACGCCGGCCATCGAGGTCAACGCGTCCATCTTCTGCGCGCGCGACAAAGTACGCGGCAGACAATCGATGGCGAGCACCGTGACTTTTTTCGCCGCAAATTTTTGCATCAAATCAGGTTGCTGCGCGGGCCAGATAAAGCTCACCAGCGTTTGCCCCTCGTGCATCAATTCCACTTCATCCAATGACGGCGCACGCACCTTGAACACCACGTCCGAGCTCGCCCACAGGTTGGCCGCGGTATCGATCACGGCAGCGCCCGAGGCGCGATACGCGTCATCGCTCACATTCGCCGCATCGCCCGCGCCAGACTCGACCTGAATCTTGAACCCGAGCTTGATTAACTTTTCGACGACATCAGGAACAGTCGCCACGCGCTTTTCGTCGGGAAATATTTCCCGTGGAACGCCAATGGTGAGAGGCATGTTGTGAACTCCCTAATTTTGTTGAACGAAACCGTTTGGGTCGGTTTGCGGATTTGTGTTACTCATTTTATTTGAAATTATCGCTGCTAGTGTACCGTGAACAGGGTATGGCGGCGCGTCAACTTTGCAATGGTCGATGCACGGCCACGGCGCCCGTTTAGGCGTAAACCAGATGCAACGCCGTGGTGAATTTGATTTCTTCCATCGCAAAGCTTGAGCTGACGTCGAATAAATCGGACCCGCGTAATAATCGTTTGCACACCGCGTCATAAGCGGCAATATCAGGCACCACCACCCGCGGCAGGTAATCAACATCGCCGCTTATGCGATAAAACTCGACGACTTCGGGTACATCGTTCACCCCGGATCGCGCTGAGGTGCACCGGGTTATTTTTGAAGAGCGGTGCCACGGCGAGATCAAGGAAGCTACCTGGCGCAGATTGCAAAAAATTAGTCAGCTTAAACGTATGCGACGCACAGGGCATCGTGATAGGCTATAACGAATTATCGAATTACCAATGACCCTTGGTAGCGGCGACGGCGACGGTAAGGCGGAACTGCCACGATTTAATACCCCCACGTTACACGCATTGGCGGCGGTTGATTTTGCATTTAGTACACATCACTAACAGTTAATTTTTTCAAAAACTCAAAAATATGTGCCAATTACTAGGCATGAATTGCAATGGTTCTGCGGCCATAACGTTTTCATTCACGGGCTTCGCCGCCCGCGGCGGGCGCACCGGCGACCATGCCGACGGCTGGGGAATTGCCTATTATCAAGGCTCGGGCTGCCGGGTTTTTCACGACGATCAACCCGCCAGCGATTCAAAGCTAGCCGCGTTTTTGAGCGACTATCCGATCAAATCAAAAATCGTTTTAGCGCATGTACGCAAGGCCACCCAAGGCTTGCCGGGCTTGTCGAATTGCCACCCGTTCATACGCGAATGGCTCGGCCAAAGCTGGGTGTTTGTGCATAACGGGGACTTGAAAAATTTTCAGCCCGAATCCAGTTTTCACGATGGTTGCAACCACCGTTTTTTACCCATTGGCACTACCGATAGCGAAAAGGCATTCTGCTGGCTGATGCAGGAGCTGAGCGCTAAATTTACAGATCGCGCCACATCACCCAATTGGGATGAGCTTGCGCCCGCGCTGGCCGAAATCACCGCAGTCATCGCACGTTATGGCAACTTTAATTTCCTGTTATCAAACGGCGAAGCGCTCTACGCGCACTGTTCCAGCACGCTGCATGCGCTCGAACGCGCCCATCCGTTCCCAACGGCCAAGCTGGTGGATTGCGACGTCAGCATGGACCTGGGCGCACTCAATGCTGAGGGTGATCGCATGGTCATCATCGCCACCGAGCCGCTCACCGATGAAGCATCGTGGCGTAAATTTGAAACCGGTGAATTCAACGTGTATGTAGATGGCGCTTGCGTGTTCCAACACGTCAATAAAAAAACCCAAGCCTTCGCGATGCCGACGCCCGAATGCACCGAACACTCTTTGGCACTGGAGCGAGCGGCTAAAATGATCGTGGCGGCAAGATAGGGATTTCAAAGTTGAAACTCCAATGCCGGGGCGGCTCTAGGGCGTAAAATGGTTTAAAAAGCTCGTTGGTACTAGGGTTTACTTGTACGAACCCGTGTATCGCGAAAGGTTTTACGCAATGCCGCAATACATCACGTCCGTATAAAAAGGGCAGTAGAAAAAATAGTATTTGCCTGCGAGGTCTCCAAGGATGCTTATTAGCACCATATAACCATTGCAGTAGCGAAGTGCCCCCAACCAATTCGCCACATTTTTATAACGGCATCGGCCTTGCACTCGCCAGCGCAGGAATATCACAACCGCCTTTTGAAAATCCAATCACCTTAAAAAACTCTCCCATTTCGGCGGGGCTTAACAGGCGTTGCGCCTGATTAGTCAGCGGCAAGAAGGTGGCGGCATCATCGGCATCATGCTGCGCTAACAACTCGGTGATCCCTGCCGCGAGTAAAAACTGCGCCTGCGAGGTGTAATTGATGAGTTCCAAACCGGCATTGATGCCCGCCTCAGCAACATCGCTAAAATCCACATGTGTCGTAATATCCTGCAAGCCGGGGTACAAAAAGGGATCAGTGTGGGCGTAATGGCGATAGTGGCACATCAGCGTACCGGTGCTGCGGCTGGGATGGTAAAACTCGGCTTGGCGGAAGCCATAATCAATCAACAAAATTGTGCCGCTTGCCAAACTTTCAGCGAGACTTTTGACTAACCCGCCCACGGCAGGAGCGACTTCGGTGAGGTAATTATTCGGCATAATGCCATCGGCAAAGCACGCCTGAATACGGTTGGCTATTGATTTCAGCGCGGGTGACACGACCAGATTGTCACGCCATACGAATCTTTCGTCGGCAAGGCTTGCCACACCGCGTTCATAGATTTGATCGCCCGAGAAATAAAGCAGATGCACCGGCAGCACATCCAACACCTCGTTCGCGATGATCGCACCTGCAAAGTTTTTTGGCAGCATGTCCAGCCATATTGCCCGCTCTGAAAGATGGTTGGGAAGCCGCGCCAGTGCTTGCGTTTGGCGCTGCCGCAAATCGGCGCTCACCTCCAGCAGAAAGTAATTTTTCGGCAATTGATTTAATTTATCCAGCGCCAACAACACGTCGCATGCGAGCTTGCCAGTGCCAGGGCCCAACTCCAGCACATCGCCATGGGTGGTGCGAATGGTTTCGGCAATAGAGCGCGCAATGCAATCACCAAACAGCGAAGAAATTTCCGGCGCAGTCACAAAATCGCCCGCTGCGCCGAACTTGCGCGCGCCTGCGGCGTAATAGCCCAGGCCCGGCGCGTAAAGCGCTAAATCCATGAATTGCACAAAGGAAATCCAGCCGTTATGACGCTCGATCTCAGCATGAATATGGGCAGCGCAGGCGTGTGAATGGGCGAGCGCATCTGCGTCGGGAACCGGCAGCGGCGAAGTTTGGGTGGCGGGGTGTGGAGTTTTCAAAATATGCGGTTTCAAATAAATGATGCGTGGCGTCGGTTAGAATTAGCTTGTAAGTTTGAACGAAAACCCACGCCACGGAAATTTAGCCCCACATCCCGATTTCTCGCGCACCGCATGAATTGGCAACAACGATGAAAAACGACTCACAAAAATCCATCCTTATCACCGGTGCCGCCAGACGCGTCGGCGCGTCCATTGCGCGGACGTTGCATGGCGCTGGCACCAATGTGATTGTGCATTGCAACCATTCTCGCGCGGATGCCGATGCGCTGGTGAGCGAGCTAAATCATGCGCGCGCCCTATCAGCGGCGGTTGTACAAGGCGATTTATTGGCCACGAATGCACTCGCAGGGCTCGTCGTTCAAGCGCATTCGTGCTTTGGCCGGCTCGATGGTCTGGTCAATAACGCCTCAACTTTCTATTCCACGCCCATCGGCACCATCGACGAAGATCACTGGAATGAATTAATGGGATCGAACTTGAAAGCCCCGTTGTGGCTATCCCAAGCCGCGGCGCCCTATCTGCGTGAGCAACACGGCGCGATTGTGAATATTATCGATATTCATGTAGATCGTCCGCTCAAGGATTTTGTCGTTTATAACGCGGCCAAAGCAGGACTGGCCGGTTTGACGCGCTCTCTGGCGCTGGATCTCGGCCCTGACATTCGCGTCAACGGCGTCTCGCCTGGCGCAATTATGTGGCCCGATGACGATGCCAGTTATCCACCCGAGGAGCGCGAACGCATCATCCAGCAGACACCGCTCAAGCGTATCGGTAGCGCAGAAGATATTGCCAGCGCCGTAAAATATTTAATGCTTGATGCGACCTATGTGACCGGGCAGATTCTGGCGGTCGACGGTGGGCGCGAGATCGCGCTCTGAGCGCGGATCCTATTGCGCAAACCGCCTCACGCTAAAATCAACTTATGAACACCTCAACAACCGAATCAGCCGTACCAGCAACATTCCCCCAGCATGGTCCAAGTACGCTGCGCACACCAAAACAAATATTGGAAGCCAACAAACTCGCCAAACGGTTGCGGCGACAAGTTGGCTCTGCCATCGCCGACTTCAACATGATTGAAGCAAACGACAAAATCATGGTCTGCCTCAGCGGCGGCAAAGACAGCTACGCGATGCTGGATGTGCTGATGGGCTTGCGCGAAAAGTCCCCCGTACCATTTGAATTATTTGCCTTCAATCTCGACCAGAAACATCCGGGCTACCCGGAGCACATTTTGCCGGATTATTTGACGTCGCTCGGCGTGCCGTTTCGAATCGAGCAGCAAGACACCTACTCGACCGTGAAGCGCGTGATTGCCGAAGGCAAGACTATGTGCTCGCTGTGCTCAAGGCTCCGGCGCGGTGTGATTTATCGCGTGGCCGGTGAAATCGGCGCGACCAAAATCGCGCTCGGCCATCATCGCGACGACATTTTGCAAACATTTTTTCTGAATGCTTTTTTCGGCGGCAAGCTGAAATCGATGCCGCCTAAACTAGGCTCGGACGATGGCAAACACGTCGTCATCCGCCCACTCGCGTATGTAGAAGAGCGCGACCTCGAAGCCTATTCGCTGGTCAAACAGTTCCCGATCATTCCCTGCGATCTGTGCGGCTCGCAGGATAATTTGCAGCGCCAGCAGGTAAAGCTGATGCTGCGCGATTGGGAAAAACATTTTCCCGGCCGCGTAGAAAGTATTTTCCGCGCGCTGCAAAACACATCGCCCTCGCATTTGCTGGATCGCAATCTTTTTGACTTCGCGAATCTTAAGGCGAGTGGTGAATTTTCTGCGGAGGGTGATACGGCGTTTGATCCCGACGCTTTTGTGGAACCGATGCAGACGCAGGTGATTCGGTTGATGGTGTAGCAGCGCTTTTGCAGGGCACACTGGGCTCAGCGGTTTGTACAAACTACAAAACCTTAACGCGCATTCGACTGAATCTGCGTTGCTCGATGTCTACGCTTATGGCGCCGCGAGCAGCGAGTAATTAAATGAGGCGAGACGCTACTACGCCGCCAAACTTCCCGTCTCCACCGCTGCCATTGCCTTGGCCTGATTAAAATCATCGGCATAACCCGCGCCATAAAGACAACATGCCAGCTGATTCAACACGGGTTGCGGCAGCGCGACGTTAGCATCCAGCCGCTGTCGCGTCCATGCGGCAAGACCGCGCGGATCGGTGGGCACGGCGGTGGCGACCCAGCGGGTGTGCGAGGTTTTCAGTGGGTCGCGCCCCGCGAATGAAACAATGTCCGTGCGCGATTCCATTTCTTCCTGAAACAGGGTCTGCCAGCCATAAGCATCTTCAATGCTCCTACCGTCACTGTTGCCGCCACGCAACTGAGCATCCAACCCCACCCGATATTTAAGCTGCGGGCGACTGTCGAGGCTGCCAAACTTGCATCCGGTCATGTCGATGCTGCTGGAAAAAAGCGCGGGCGTTTGCATGACCATGCTTTCGGTATCGGCGAGCGCGTTAAGCCACATGGGAATGTTAAGGACGTGCAACGTTTGCGCCGGCTCAGTCAATACCGGCATCAACATATCGGCCAGCACGTGAGCGGGGGTGGATACGCCCAAGCGTGCTTTCAAGGCCATCATCGCCGCCAGTCCGGGGGAAATGAGCGACGTCGGCACCAGCGCCAAACCGTCTTCAGCAAGTCGGCGTTCGGCTTGCCCGCGCGTGGTGACCGGCAACACGCCGAGCTCACGAAACACGCCGCAATTGGCTAATCCGCCGGCTGTTTCCAACGCACCATGCACCAGCACGCGGATTCCCATGCGCTGCAATTTAATGGCAATCAGCGGGATCGCGCTGCCGCGATTCGACTCGCCATAATTGGGAATGACGACGCTCGAATAGCCATATCGCGCGCAGGAAATCGGCATGGATCGTTCGCGAATAGCCTCACTCAGTCCCAGCAGGATTTCGCTGAACATTTCAGTATTGCGATGCGATTGAATGCTGGCGCACATTGCCACCAAGGCGCCTAATTCAATATCCGATGCGCCGCCATCAATCACCGCCGCAAAAATAAAACGCATGGCAGACGGGCTGATCACCGCCGATAAACTGCTTTCAGCAGCCAGATCCGAGCCGAGGTGTTTAATGAGTCGTTTGATATCAGACATAGATAAAACCGGGTCATAGAGGTGACTTCCAGTAAGCATCAGCCATGCCAAACGGAACGGCCGATTTACGGGTCGCGTCTCAATAGAGCAGCAGCGCCGGAAGATCGATGCACTTTACCAATTGATTTATTCACTCGTTTGTACGCTGCCGAACATAGCGGCCGATGATCGTTGCGCCCGATTGCACCGATGTTGTGCTTCAAACCAGTTGCAATGCGGTTGCGGAACGCATTTGGTGCAGCGTATTTTCAAGGCACCAGATGCAGCGCGCCTGTGGCGTCAATCACCGCGCCGAATATGGTTTTATCCCTATATAACGGCGCGACTGCGGAACAGTAGGCGGCGATTTGCGCATGGTGCAGCGCAACATTGCTATTGCCCGTCTTGTAATCCAGTACCCACACTTCGCGCTCAAATTCAACCAATCTATCAATACGATGCGTGAGTAATTCCGCGTCCACCTGCAAGGCGATTTCAATTTCGTTATGTGCTGTCACAAATTGGCTCGCGTCAAAAAAACGTTGGAGGGCAGGCGCATTAAATATCTTCTCCGCCATTTCGGACACGTCGTCAGAGACTGCGTTCGACTTGGCTGCGCCGGGACTTGATGCGGTTTTTACGGTGGCCATTCTATCCAGCGCGGCGTGAATCGCAATACCCTTTTCACGTATTAAATCAGACCCCGCAAACGCTTCACGCGAGCCGATAGCGAGAGTCGGAGGCATGGGCGAGCCCTTACGCACACTGCCTGCATCTTCAATTTCCGCGCCCGCGGTTGAAGGCAAAACGATTGGCGGTGCGGCACGCCACCGCGAGCCAGTTGGCCATAACGCAGTTGACACCAATCCACGCCTCGTTCCCATCACGTTCAGCGCGCGATCATGCCAAGAAACGGATTCTTTCGCCAACTTGCGCTCGGTTCCGCTCACCACCAAATATTGTTTGGCGCGGGTCGCGGCGACATAGAGCAAATTCAATTGTTCGCGCGCCTGCACGCGGGCTTCCTCTTCCAGAATCGCAGCGCGATCTTTACCGGCCAGTGATTTTGTCGCCCAAAACGAAAAGTGCTGCGGTGCCGCGTCGTCGGGCTGCCAATCACTCAGCACGGTATGCGCGTCCGGTTTGTTTGAGGCGTTATCGGCATCGATCAACCAGACTACTGGCGATTCGAGGCCCTTCGCCGCATGAATCGTCATCAAACGAACCGCGTTGATCGACGAATCCCATTCGGCTTCTGCGACCACCTCATCCAACACCACGCCCGCGTCCGGTGCTTCGTTATCCGGCAGCGCGTGATAGCGTTTTAATTCATTCAGGAATCGCGTCAAGCTGGGATAACGACCGCTATCGACTTCAAGCGCGAGCGCCATGAACGCGTTCAAATTGGCCAGCACGCTCGCGCACATCATCTCGGGCACCGCCCGCGCATAAGCGTTCAGCACATCGGCCTCATGAAAAATCCGATCCAGCAAATCATGCACCGGCAGGCTGTCCATTGCCTGTAACCATCCGGTTAATTTGCGGGTGACATGTTTGCTGGCATCAATTGATTGCATGCGTTGCCACCACGTGCCGTCAGTCAGCGCAAAACGCAGGCTTAACAGGATCTCATCGCTGGCATTGAAAAGCGGCGATTTCAACACCTGCGCGAGCGCCAGATCATCATTCGGCGACGACAGAAACGTCAACAACGCCACCATGTCACTCACCTCAAGCGCGGCCATCAACCCGCCAGGGCGTGCACCGACATAGGGGATGCGCGCCTCCCGGAGCGCGCGCTCAAAAGCGGCGAGTGGCGCGCGGCGGCGAAATAACACCATCACGTCGCTGTAGCGGGCGGCACGCTCGAACACCTCGCCATCGCGTGATTCACTGATCAAAATTTGATTGACCGCGCCACCAATCCCCGCCGCCAGCGCCGCGGCTTCTGCCGCATAACGATCTTCATCGTCGTCGGGTAACGGCGTGGTCAGCGAATTACGCAATCCGGTCTCGCCAGACAGCGATTCTGACGGCGTTGACATAAATTTGGGCAGCACCATCACCGCGCCATCGAGGCCGATATTTTCAGTTTCATGCTGCGCAAAGTCATCAAATAGGGGCTCAGCGGAGAAAATGCCGTTGACAAAATCGACGACGGCGGGCGCGTTTCGGCGAGTGCGGTTGAGCGCAAAAATGCTCGCGTTAAAGTGCTCGGCAAAGTATTTTTTTGCAATTTGAAACAGGCGCGCATCGGTGCGACGAAACCGATAGATCGCCTGCTTAGGATCACCCACCATAAACACCGTCGGCCGATTGTCTGCGCCCACGCTCGCATCCAGCCATGCGGTGAGGCATTGCCACTGAATTGGATTGGTATCCTGAAACTCGTCCAGCAAGATATGGCGGTAGCGCTGATCGAGTCGATATTGCATGGTCTCGGCGTGTTCACTATGCGTGAGCAGCGAAAATGCCCGCCATTCAAGATCGGCAAAATCAATTGAGCGCTGGTCAGTTTTTAATTTTTCATACGCCTCTAAAAGTGCTGTGCCCGCCAGCAGCGCATCACGGTTATAGGCATAAATTTCACGATTGGTAAGTGCGTCAGTCACTGCAACAATAGACTGGCAAATCGCCTGAAAATAGTCGGACGCATTCGCTTTATCAGCCCATTTCGACGGCTGCACGCGAAGCGTTTTTTCTTTGGTCATACACGCGGCTTTTACCGCCTCAAAATATACGGTGGCACCGACGCCAGGACTGGCGGCAGCGTCGGCAGCAGCGCGGGTGGCAAAAATTACAGCGCCGCTTGCGAGCTCCAGCGTACGCGCCCATTTTTTAGCTGCGTCCGTGGAGCCTGACGTCGTAAGAATGGACTGAACAAGCGCGCGAAGGCTGGCTTCAACTGATGCATTTCGCACCCACGCTTCAAGCGGATCAGAATCCAAATCAATTCGCCATTCGCTGCGCCAACGATCCAGTGCGGCATCTGTAAGCGCAGGGTCAGCATCGTTGATCGCATCAATATGGAGCGAGCCTTTTGCATAAGCCCTCCACTCCGCGCGACGCTTGACGAAATTCCACAACACCACCTTGGTGCTGTGCAAGCCCCATGCAGTAAACAGTCGGTTCAGCGCTTCGGCAGCCGCTGAACCCGGGTCGCGATTCAGTGATTCAGCCAGCATCAGCCAGGCTTCTTCGAGCAAGCGGGATTCACTTTCGGCAATGCTGGCATCCGACGCACTCAATCCCAGCGGCGCTGCCGACAACAATTGCTGAAACCAGCCGTGAAATGTTGAGATGCCAATATGCGGCGTGGCGAACGCGACCTCGGCGAAGAGCCGGCGTGCGCGCGGCAACAGCGCATCAATCTCTGCGTCATTTAATGCCCGTGCCAGCAAAAACTGTCGCGTCTCGGCCTCGCTTGCGGTCGCCAGGAATTCGAGCCACAGCATCAACCGCGCCTTCATTTCCTCGGCCGCCTTGCGTGTGAACGTGATAGCCAAAATGCTCGACGGCGCAGCACCCGACAACAGCAAACGCAGGATGCGCGACACCAGCAACCAGGTCTTGCCAGAACCCGCGCAAGCTTCCACCACCACGCTGCGCGTAGGATCGAGCGCCGCGTGGGCGAGCGCTTCCCGCGATGTTGCCAGCCGCTCAGCCATCACTATTGACCGTGACTGAATTCAGCCAATAATCGCGACGACATAAACCACGCGCTTCACAAAACTTGCATACGTTCTCGACGCCCTGCGCGGGCAGCGGCGCGGCTACATGCATCGCTTCAAACAGAGTGTGGAGACGCGTCACATGTGCTTCTCCCATATTGTCGGCGTCAGGATAAGCAATCTGCTTGACGGCGTTGCGCTCGATGCTCAAATACGCAGCTTCCGCTACCTCAAAATCCGGATACGCGGCTTCGGCCAAGGCCGCATAAACCGGCAATTGCACATCCTCGCCCGCTGACTTTAGTTTGGCCTGAAGTGCCACGGCCGCGCGCGCCTTGTAATCAATGACGGCGGTCTGAGATTTGCCCTCAGACAAGCGCTGATCAATGCGGTCGAGTCGGCCCTCGAGCCGGAATGATTCACCGTTTTCAAGCGCCAACGAGAATCCGTTTTCAAATTCGCCCGCTCGCCAACGCCAGCCTTGTTCTTCCCGCTTCAGCTGCCAATTCAAGTAAGAATCAATCGCCGATTCCCATTGCAAACGCCACGCGCGCGCCATAAAGTTTTGTTCCAGTGCGGCAGCAAAAACAGCGTCGGTCTCGGCCAGCAACGCTAATCGCAATTCGGTAATCGCAAGCCCAGTAACAACGGCAAAACGCTGATGGAATCGATGCAAAATTTCATGCACGAATTCACCAAAATCGCGCTTCTCCATCTCTTCTTCAACCTCATCAGGCGAACGCAGTTTCAACACCGCGCGCGAGAAAAATTGGTACGGGCAATCGATCAAACTCTGATAGCCGCTGGCAGATATTTTTTGCGGCACTTGGCCATACGCAAGCACTGGCGCGGGTCGTGAAGCAGTATGGCTGGCGATGCCGGTGGATATTGGGTCTTGGGACAGTGCCAATACCATTTTAAGGTTTAGTTTGGGTAGACCTTTGCCACCCGCGTGCACTTTTTCTGACAACCTCGCTTGTAACAGCAACGCCGCCACCCACGGCGACGGGCTGGCCGGCTCGTCGGCACCACCGCCGTTTGCCTGCCAACTGATCCAGATTTCACCGCTGCGATTCAACACGCCGATCAAATCAGCGGTCATATTTTCTAGCGTGTCCACATGCGTTTTGAGGCCCAGTATTCGTCGCACTGATTGATTGAAGACACCCGTATTTGCTGGCTTTCCGGGCAGATTACCGGCAGACGCGCCAATCAGTACGGTGGCTTCAAAATGACGATAACGCGTGGCATCAAGGGAAGTCATCACCAGCGGGCTGTCAATGGTTTGATCGCGAAACCGCGCCTCCTCCATCTGGCCACGCAGCCAATCCATCCATTCGCTCATCAATAAATTGACACGGCTCGATGCAACATCGGTTGCGGATTTATCAAGCTGCGCGAGCAAGCCCGCACCGGCCGCATCGCGCTCCAGCCCCACGTCAAGCCCTAATGTTTTCAAGCTCTCGGTCAGCGACATCATCCACACTGACGCCGTGCGGCGAGCCGACGTGAAAGCACGATCAGCTTCGATCAATCGATCCAGCAAGGCCAATGCATCATCCCGCTCGGCATGTTCGCGCGATGTCGCAAGTGGCGATGGAGAATGCATCGATAAGCGCAGAAGCGCCTCGCGGGTGCGCAGCAAACCCGCCACCACGGAGGCCCGTCGAATCGCATGCTCGATGAGCAGCACTGCGGCTTTTATGCGCGGCTTGCCCCACGACTCATCAAGGTCTGCAAAAATAAACGGCGACTTGATCAAATCGATCAAGGTTTCAAAATAAAATCCGTCGCGCTTGGCTTCCAGCCAACGCATGATCGCAGTCGCGCTGACGGTGGTGGAAAATGGCCAGCCGATTTCGTCCTTCATCAATATTTGATCCCGCTCCGCCAGCGCGCGCAATCGGCGCGCCGCCAGCCGGTCGAGCGCCACCACCGCGATATTGCGTTTACCTTGAGCCAGCCATTTCTTAATCGCTGCCAACGCCGAAGTCGCTTCGTCCTCAACGTCGCGGGCTCGGTAAAACTCTATTCCAGGGACGCAACCATCGCTAGTTGCTTCCGCGGTTGGAACGTCATCCGGCGCTTTTTTTACGCCGGGCGCGCCTGCAAACGCGGCGGCGACAAAACAGGCTCTTGGCGTGGCAGCGGCGGTGACAGTCAGCGTTTGCTCAATCAGGTAAACGGGCGACCGAACTGCATATCGCTCAAAAAATGCGCGTTCACGTTTACTGTATTGCGCTGTGCCGAGAACAAATAACGCTCGGTCTGCGCCGGCACTCCAGGCGGCAAGCTGTAGCGCGTAGCGGGTGGGGCCATCCACACCATCGCGGGTGGGTGCCGCGAGCGCCGCCCATATTTCGTAGGTCAGCTTGGCTTCAAAACTAAAATCAGCATTGGGTTTTGCCAGCGCATACGCGCGCGCCAAAATGCGCGTGTGTTCGGCCAGCGAGCCCGGCAATTGAACCAGATTATTGCTCAGTTCATCACACAGGCTGACCAGCTCGGCGCTGAGCGCCAGTTGCTCGCCCGCGGAGGCCCAGGCCGACTTTTTAAGGAACTGAAAAATATCCAGCACGCGTTCGTTAATCGCAAAAGTACGTTCAGGTGCTTCAACGCGGATTTGCGACGCCAGCGCGGAAAGTGTGTCCATAGTAGGCATCAGCAAGCTTGAGAACCCACAAGCCGACGCGGCCTTGACCAACGCATGACGAATCCCGGTTGACGCGCGCGGGGGTGCCAGAATCGTTACGCCTGAAAGATCGGGGAGGCGATCGGCGCAATGCTCTACAACGAGACTGGCCGCGTCGCCGAGCAAGCTTGTCGCTTCAAATAAAAAACGCTTCGGCACGTGTTTAACCGGCGAGACCTAATGTGACAGTGAGAAATTTCAATCGCGCGCGAACCAATGGAGCCACTACCGGATTCGGCAAATTTGCAACAAATCTGCCGAATCAAAATTCATCATGCCGTCGCTGGGGCCGTCAACGAGGCCAGCGCTAACACCATCAACAAAGCTCAGGCTATCTTTCAAGCAGGTGCGCTTTTTCTTTTACTTTTGCCCAATCGTCGGCGTCTGCCGGGCCCGGCTTACGTTCAACAATGGCCTTCCAGACGCGGGATAGTTCTGCGTTGATGGGAATAAATTTTGTTTGATCCTTCGGCACATCATCTTCTGCAAAAATCGCCTCGACGGGACACTCGGCCACGCACAACGTGCAATCGATGCACTCGTCGGGGTCAATTACCAGCATATTCGGCCCTTCGCGGAAACAATCGACGGGGCACACATCAACACAATCGGTATATTTACACTTGATGCAGGATTCGGTCACAACGTAAGCCATGAAACAACCTCAAAAAATAACGGCAATGGAAAAATGAATAAAAAGCCGCGGTTCGGCGGAAATTTGGGTAAGCCAATGCGATATTTTAGCAGAGCCCGCATTGCTCATGCATCCGCGCCGAGCGTCCGCTTCTGCCGTGTGTAATCAGGCGCCGTTCTCAGCAACAAAAGTATGATTGTAAAGAGTGGCATAATTTGGTTAAGTTTATGACGTTGTTGAAATATAATTCAATGACGTCATCTGGATCCAATCGAATTTGAGTGAGGTTAATTATGAGTGAAGCCATTGTTTATGTAACCGATAGCAGCTTTGACACCGAAGTGCTGCAGAGTACTACGCCGGTGTTGGTCGACTATTGGGCGGAATGGTGCGGCCCATGCAAGATGATCGGCCCGATTCTGGAAGATGTGGCGAAGGACTACGCTGGCAAGCTCAAAGTCGCGAAACTCAACATTGACGAAAACCAGGATACGCCGCCCAAATACGGCATTCGCGGCATCCCGACATTGATGTTATTCAAAAATGGCAATGTCGAAGCAACCAAAGTCGGCGCGCTGTCGAAAACACAGCTCACCGCGTTTCTGGATGCCAATATGTAAATGTTGGAAAGAGTAAAGAGGGCAAAGGGTAGGCTTGATGCCATCAGGGCGGCAAAAATTTGCGGTTGACAATCCTAAAAGTTCGCCCTATCCTTCGCTTCAGCTGTATCAATGGTGACCTTGTTTCAAGCTACGTTGAGTTTATTTCCGTAGCTTTCTTAGCGACATCTCCGCATTAAACCCCACCTTATTGTTTGACACGTCGATTCAAAAAACGAGCCTTCAGGCGAGTTTTTTGAAAACGCTCAGCTAAGGCGCATTTTTTTAAGCGGTTGTTTCCGTGCGCCCTTTTTATTAGTTGTTCCCCCACTTTTGATTTTTTCGCCACTTTTGTGAGCCGCAATCCCCATGCAATTATCTGACCTCAAACTAAAACACGTCTCCGAACTCGTCGAGATGGCTAACGGCCTCGAGCTCGAAGGTGCCAATCGCCTGCGCAAGCAAGAACTTATTTTTGCACTGTTAAAACATCAGGCCAAAAAAGGCGAATCCATTTTTGGCGACGGCACGCTTGAAGTGCTGCAGGATGGTTTCGGTTTCCTGCGCTCGCCAGATACGTCCTACCTTGCAGGCCCGGATGATATTTACGTCTCGCCCTCGCAAATTCGTCGCTTCAATCTTCATACCGGCGACACCATTGAAGGCGAAATTCGCATCCCCAAAGAAGGCGAGCGCTACTTCGCATTGGTGAAAGTTGACAAGGTTAATAGCGAACCACCAGAGAATGGCAAAAACAAGATTTTGTTTGAGAATTTGACCGCGCTGTTCCCGAATAAACCATTTCGTCTCGAACGCGATATTAAATCTGACGAAAATTTAACCGGCCGCGTGATCGACATCATCGCGCCTATCGGCAAGGGCCAGCGTGGCTTGCTAGTGGCAAATCCGAAATCCGGCAAGACGGTAATGCTCCAGCACATCGCGCAGGCGATTGCGATCAACCATCCTGAAGTCATCATGATCGTATTGCTGATTGATGAGCGCCCGGAGGAAGTGACCGAAATGCAGCGCACGGTGCGCGGCGAAGTGATTGCTTCCACTTTCGATGAACCCGCCACACGCCACGTGCAAGTCGCCGAAATGGTGATCGAAAAAGCCAAGCGTCTGGTAGAACATAAAAAAGACGTGGTGATTTTGCTCGACTCCATCACCCGCCTGGCCCGCGCTTACAACACGGTTGTACCCGCCTCCGGCAAGGTGCTCACGGGTGGCGTGGATGCGAATGCGCTACAACGCCCTAAACGTTTCTTCGGTGCCGCACGAAATATCGAAGAAGGCGGCTCATTGACCATCATCGCCACTGCCTTGATCGATACCGGCTCGCGTATGGACGACGTGATTTACGAGGAATTCAAAGGCACCGGCAACATGGAAGTACATCTGGATCGCCGCGCGGCGGAGAAACGCGTATATCCCGCGATTAACGTGAACCGCTCCGGCACCCGCCGCGAGGAATTGCTGATCGCCCCCGATTTGCTGCAAAAAGTCTGGGTACTGCGCAAAATGATGTACAGCATGGATGAGCTGGAAGCGACGGAGTTTTTGGTTGATAAATTAAAGGCGACAAAGAATAACGCCGAGTTCTTTGATTCGATGAAAAAGAACTAATTCTTCTTTAGCAGCCCAGCCGTCAACAGAAATTACTAAACCCTAGCATTGGTCGGGCACTCCGGCATAAAATGCCCAGAGAAGACCGTCGATAGTGGTTCTTAATATTTTTATTGCGACCAACGACGCTGGCGCGGGCGATAACTGCGCCTTATCCAACCCATTGATTTATCAGCCGACTTTTGGCATAATACCGGATTCCCAAACAACACTTGTCTGCATAGAGGTGCCCAGGATGGATACCCTTTACGGAAAGAAAGGCATGAAACATGAAAGCTGATACCCATCCCGTCTATAACGAAGTGGTCTTTTTTGATTCCAGCTGCGATTTCAAATTTTTGACACGCACCACCGCAGAGACCCGCAACAAAGAAAAGATAACCTGGACCGACGGTAAAGAATATCCGGTTATCCGTATCGAGGTGTCGTCTGAATCGCACCCGTTTTACACCGGCAAACACAAAATTATGGATACTGCCGGTCGTATCGATAAATTCAAGCAGCGTTTTACGCGTTCCTCCGCGAAGCCTGTTGAAGAAAAAGCAGCAAAATAATTTACTGCGTATCAAATACAAAAAGGCAGCCTCGGCTGCCTTTTTTATTGCCCATGCACATCCAAAAAGATTGCGGCTTCTGTTGCGGCGTAAAATCAGGCGTACCGCATTCATCAACATCACTTCAATTTTAAAAGACCATCCGCTTTGAGCCTGCGCTCCGACGACCTCAATACAGGCTCACCCAAACCGCCCAGCAAAGCTGCGCGAGTGTCTCAGGCTTTGGGACAACCAATTATTTTTGATGGCACCACATCGCCGGTCAAAAAAGCACTATTCATCATCATTTGCGCCGCCTGGATTTTGCCTGGACTGATCGGACATGACGCATGGAAGCCGGATGAAGCCGTGGCGTTTGGCATCATCCACAGCATGCTAAAAGACGGCTACTGGCTGCTGCCAACGATCGCGGGCGAGCCAAGTTTTGATTACCCGCCACTTTATTATTGGGTCGGTGCGGCACTCTCGTTCATATTTTCGCCGGTGTTACCGGCACACGACGGCGCGCGTTTGGCGACCGGGCTTTTCATGGCACTCGCATTAACCTACCTGTACAAAACAGCCACGCGGTTATTTGACGAGCGCGCGGGCCGCGTTGCCGTTTTACTCATGATTGGCTGCCTTGGACTATTGGTGCGCGGACATCAAATGAATCCGGAAGTCGCGGCGCTCGCTGGTTTTGCAATCGCCATCTACGGCATGACGCGTATCCGCTCCGAGCCGCGCAAAGGTGGCGTGACCACTGGTGTGGGTGCGGCCATCGTCGCGCTGTCGGTCGGCATCGTACCCGCACTGGCAGTGCCGGCGATTGCGCTGGCGCTGATCACCTTTGTCGGCGAATGGCGCAATCGCGATTTCAGGCGCGGCATCCTGATCTCGCTTGCGGTAATGCTGCCGTTGATGATGGTGTTGCCGATGCTTGTGTTGATGCAGGGCGATATCAACTCCCGGGTCTGGACGGATCAAATTTTGGGTGCGCCATTTTTAACGGCGGAAGCACGCGGTAGCATCCAGCCGCTCTACTTTCTGCAAATTTTGCCGTGGTTCGCGCTGCCATCGCTGCCGTTTTCGCTATGGCTCTGGGCGCGCGACCGCAAAAAATTGCGTGACCGCATCGAGCTGGCGCTACCGCTGGTTGCGTTCGTTACGCTGCTGGTCATGATCTCGCTCACACGCGAAGCCGGTGAGGCACATGCGCTAGGACTATTGATTCCGCTATCGCTTGCTAGCGCGATGGCGCTTGATCGCTTGCCCAATGAAGTCGCGCGGATCATGGATTGGTTTGGGCTGGTATTTTTTGGAATTGTCGCGGTGGCATTGTGGTTCTATTGGCTAGTTGCGTTAACCGGATTTCCCGAGCGCGCCGCAGCTTCATTCGCGCGGCAGGTGCCCGATTTCGCGCTGTCATTTAATGTATTCGCGTTTGTGCTGGCAGTTGCGCTAACCTTGGTCTGGCTCTATGCGGTGATCCGCGCGCACCGCAATAATCGCCGTGCGGTCGTGAATTGGGCAGCGGGTATAACGCTCGTTTGGGTGCTGGCTAACTTGCTGGGCCAACCGGCGGTGAATCATGTATTAAGCCATCGCACTGTTACCACCACGATTGCATCGCTCATTCCTGCCAACGCCATCTGCGTCGCGTCGTTTGGACTCGGCGATTCCGAGCGTGCCTCGTTTGATACCTTTGCCCAGTTGCGATTCGTGCCGCAATTTAGCGAAAAATACAGCACTTGCAATTGGCTACTCACGCAAGGCAGCCGCGAGCATGCGCCGGTGGTGGATGCCGCGTGGCAAATGGTGTGGGAAGGCGCGCGGCCACGAGATAAAGACGAGCGGTTTCGCTTGTATCGGCGGTAGCGCGGCTTGCGCGATTACAACGTGACAGCCTACCGCCAGGTCGTTGTGGCCGAGTTGAGGAATTAGGCGAAAAGGTCAATGAGGCGATTGTGATACGGATAACGATGAAGCGCAAAAAAATGAATAAAGCGAGGATGAATAGAGGCAGGATGAACAACCCATTTGCCTGGCAATCTTCGAACACCACAGCGGGTGATCAATAGTGAAATCGCTGAATATTCTGTACGTCGAGGACAACGAACGACTGCGCGAAAAAATCGGTGAACTTCTGGCAGGTGCCGGTCGACAGGTGTATGCCTGCGCGACCGCAGAGGCCGCCCTCGTCGCCTTTGACAACAATCGCTTTGATGTGCTGGTGACCGACGTCAGTTTGCCCGACATGTCGGGTGTGGATCTGGCTCGTCGCGTGCTGCTCACGAACCCGTACTATTGGGTGGTGCTGTGTACTGGCTATGAATTCAATCACCGTCTGACGGATCTTGGCATCAACGTGCGCGCGCTGGTGAAGCCTTTCGACGTAAAACAGCTTGAGGCGCTGATGAACGAAATTGCCGCAGCAGCCATGAACACCTCGTAACGGCCGATCCTAACGCCTGATCTCTATTTAACTGGCACCGCTTGCGCAATTGAATCTGCCGTGTAGGGCTTGCTCACGATCGGGGTGTCGCTGTGCTCGGCCGGGACGGTAATGCTGTCGCCATAGCCAGTTGCGAAAATATACGGCACCCCTAGTGCGCGCAGCCGGCTGGCAATCAGGAAACTAGTTTCACGGCCCAGATTTACATCTAGCATCGCAAAAGTAGGGGTGTAAATATCAAGAATACGAAACGCCTCACGGCTACTGCTTGCGGTGTCGACTCTGGCAGCACCCAGGGCCAGCAACTTCTCCTCGCCATCAAGCGCGATGATCATGCTGTCCTCTACCAGCAGCACGTTGCCCGAAAGCCGGCCCGCAGGTTTCACGTCGCCAATATGTTCGGCAATAGATGTCGGTACTACTGGCGTAACCACGTACTCGGCGGGGATCGTATGCTGCGCATGTACTCCGCCCACTTGATACTCAATCATCGCCTCGCCACCTAGCTCAAATGGAATTGAGCGCTCGATAATGGTGGAGCCAAACCCGCGCCGTACCGGGGCCTGTACCGATGGGCCGCCTGATTCCAGCCAATCGATGACAAGACGTCCGGACTGATCAACCCACCAATTAATGGCGACCTGTCCGCCAACATCGGTCAGGGCACCATACTTGACCGAATTCGTCATAAGCTCGTGAATAACCAGAGCGACAGTCGAAAGGGCAGGTGGTTTCAGCAAAACCCGCGGGCCGTTGATTTGTACGCGGTTTAGCTTCGCATCCAAATACGCCGCAGCTTCGGTCGTGACTAACATGACCAGTGAACCAGGCCCCCAGTTATCCGCAGTAAGCTGATCATGTGCTCGCGCCAGCGCCTGCACGCGACCACCCAATAATTCTATAAATGAAGCAATATCGTTCGCGCCACTGTTGCTTTGTGTGACTAATCCACGGATCAGCCCGAGAATGTTACGCACGCGATGATTCAGCTCGGTGATCAAGAGCTCTTGCGTTTCAGCAAATACTTTGCGCTCCTGATCGGCGACATCGGATAACGCCAAAATAACTTCCAGAAGCGTGGCGCGAAGTGCTTGTGCTGCTTTCAATTCTCCTTCTGTCCACACTACCGATTGCCCCTGTACAACCTCTTTCCACGCGTCGAAACTTTTTCGCGGCGTCAGGCGCACACCATTCGGCCCGAGTTCAACTGACTTGTGGGGATTGCCGGCCCAGGCAACGGTATGCACGATTTCACGACGGAAAAAAACCAAATAGTCGCGCGGCGTACGCGAAATTGGGATCGCCAGCAAACCCGCTGCGCGCTCGACAAATTCCTTGCCTGGCGCATAAACTTTTCCGATCTCAGTAGTGGAATAAACCTGACTCGCAGCAGTGTGATTCAGAAAATTCGCCAGTTCCAAAAACTCTTTTTGGGTGGGCGTGGCACCTTTTAACGTCGCTTTTTCGTCTACCCAGAGCCCGACACCATCGGATGCCACCAGATCGCCCATCGTTTCTGACAGCTTTGCGACGATATCATCGGCCGAACCGCCTGCAACCATTGATGCCATCAACTCGCTGTGCAGCCGGTTGGTGTTGGCCTCGGAAGCGGCCTCCTCGCCGCGTTGTCGGCTATCGAGCAACAGCGAGAACATTTGTGCAAATAACTCAGCAGCGGTTCGACGCTCGAAGCCTAACCGGGCGGGTGTCATGTGATGGCACGCAAACAGCCCCCACAATTTTCCGTTGCGAAGAATTGAAATCGACATCGATGCCGCAACGCCCATGTTGCGCAGATATTCGACGTGAATCGGCGAGACCGCGCGTAGCACACTCATGGAAAGATCGAGCGGATCACCTTCAGAATCAATCTGCGGCCGAATCCGAACGGGCGCTGCCAACACATCCGGAATGATACGCAGCCAATTACGCTCATATAGTGCGCGTGCTTGCACGGGAATGTCACCTGCCGGGTAGCGAAGTCCCAAAAACGAATCAACGCCCACACGCAAACTCTCGGCAACCACTTCGCCGGAGCCATCCGCATGAAAGCGGTACATGATGACACGGTCAAGACCAATCAGTGAGCGTACCTGACGCGCGGCTTCTTGCGTAAACTGAATAAAGTTTTCCGTTTGTTGCAAACGGCCAATCATCAAACGCACCAGCGTCAATGTATTGGTATCGCCTTGTGGCTCGCTTGGCTCGCATTCAATGATCACCGTGGCGCCAACCATATGGACCGCAATATCGAAAAGCGCTCCTTCGTTTTGTAGATGTACGCCAAACGCACGCTCCACAGCGTCTTTGCCGCGCAGCATTGACACCAGATTTCTAATCGCGTGCAAAGCGTCTGCGTTGATGACGTCGCGCAAGGACGCGCCAAGCATCTCGTTGAGTGGGCGGCCCAGAAATTCTGTGATGTTTTCTGACGCACGCGTAATGATCCAATCTGCGGAAATTGACAGCAGAAATCCGATCGGCTGCACGCGGCCGAGCTGATGAATCGGCTCACGATCACAGTTCGTTAGATCGATGGTTTGAACATTTTCCATAAATTGGCTCTGACTCAGATTGATTGGAAATGCGGCTGCCTGATGCTTACCGATTCAGCCGCGGCTTCGAAAAGTGCAAACGTATGTAGTGCGCTGGCGAGCACCGCATCCATCTGGTCATCCATACAGGGCGAGGCGTTAAGCACCGTGATGAATGATGCCCATAAGTGCAAACGTTCTCCATGCCGCAAATAGTGCGTTGCACCTTGACGGATCGCATCAGAGTTCGCGGGCAATCTCGATGCCAATACAGCGCCGCCTATTCGCGAACCTTCGAGCACGTACAGCATGCCATATGCGGCGGGAGGTGCCAGCGGATTTGGGCAACCCATGTCATTTATGGGGTAACTGCCGACAGCGTGCAAATCATGCTCTAGCGCGCCAGTACGAAGGCGTTTGGACCAATCGGGCAGCAACGTTTCGGCGTCGGACAGCGACAGAAGGCGTTCGCAGCCTGGCAGTACCGCGTGATGCGCTTCAAGAAAACATCGGTAACCAATCGGCTGCGAAAGATCGAAGCGGCCAAACGCACGATCAACGCGCTCGTGCGCGACACGCGTTTGCGATTTCAGGAATTCGCGTGGCTGCATATTTGCGCTTGGGTTCAATTCTAGATTGACACGGTCAGGAACGATCGACTCTGGTCTGGTGGATTCTGAAAATCCTTGCCAACATTTTGTCGGGCATTATGTGGCCGCCCGGGGGCATTGCCACGGCGGCGTAAACAATTTTTTCTTGCGTTGCCTGCGGGTAATGCTTCAATACGCTCACGCTGCGAAAACTACTTTGCTAGTTGAAGGTTATTTGAAAACTTCTTGCTTCAGAACCCGATCTCACGCCATGACCAGAGTCTACGCTAACGCACAGAGGTCCGCGTACGGGATGCAAAACAAATTTCAGTCACCGATTATTTGCAGCATTCACAACATGGATCGACCTGCCTTGCACCGAGCCACTTGGTGTAGTCCAGCGCTGACACCATTTCGCGCGCTACGCCGAGTCAACGTTAGTTCGGCTATTTTTATTGTTGTTGTGGTTATCGGGCCAACGCCCGGATTAGCAAATCAAAAGCCGAGCAGAATCAAGCAAAAACGCCGCAGCGAGCATGAATGGGGTCGATTATTTAAAAATCCCACACATTTAAATTTTGAGTCACGCCATCAGATCAAATTGGATGCTTATCCATAAGCCGGATTCTGTTGTTACATCGCAGGTGACGCAGCCAGGATTCATCTGCATCCGTACATTTTGAAAGCAAATATGAGCCATATGAGACATAAGAGCCATATGAGATATATGAGACATTTGGCAATGCCGGACCTGAACCCGTCAGCGCGCCTAAAAAATCAATGCCCATCAACGCCAATCAAGTTATTCGCCGCCATGCCAGCCGTATTGGGTGTGTACGAAAACTTTCCAAGTTGTAATGCGTCTTTAAAAAGAGTGCAAATTTGTGGATGATTAATGCTTACGTAACAATAAGCATTTTCTAACGCTGCAACGAAACATTCACAATTATCGGTTAAGTTATTTTATTGACCCATGGTTGAACTTTAAACGTCATTCCAGTCTTAGCCAGTTTCGGTTGAGCAAGTGTACATATTCTTGTGCATTTCATTTTCTTCAAGGAATATCATGTCCAACACCCTCCATAACATCGTCGATACCGCCGTTGCCGCCGGTAGCTTCACCACACTCTGCGCTGCCTTAACTGCAGCCGATTTGATCCCCACACTGCAGGGCGCAGGCCCGTTTACCGTATTCGCGCCGACCGACGACGCATTCAAAAAGCTGCCGGCCGGTACCGTGGAAAGTTTGTTGAAAGACAAAGCAAAACTAGCCGCAATCTTGACCTATCACGTGGTGTCCGGAAAAGTCATGGCGAAAGACATCACCCCAGGTGACGTAAAAACCGTGCAGGGCACCATGATCACGCTAGCAACCGCAGGCGGTGCTACGGTCAATGGCGCGCACGTCACGACTGCCGACATCGATTGCACCAACGGCGTGATTCACGTTATCGATACTGTGCTGTTGCCAAAGTAAGTTTTCACGTGCAGCGATGATGTAAAGAGTTAGGGGCAACAAGAAAAAGGCTTCGCGAATGCGGAGCCTTTTTTGTATCTGAGTCTCATGTTGCTCACCGAGAAATCACAAATTCCCAGCGGCGCAACTTTCAAAGACGATCAAATTGTCGCTAAATATCCCCCCAAAATCGCCTTCGCGGCCTTGAAACGGATACAAAAACTTTTTAAAGCCCCTGCTGCTTGGTTTGCAAACGATATGCCGTATCAATAAACAGTCATGACAACTCTGCAGCCATAAAAAGGCAGACACAACAATTCCAAAAATCTTACAGAACGACATCGTCAATCACGTCGTCAAAATAAAGTGGAAGCTCACCGATAAGCCGGATTCTGTTACGGCTCAGAGTTGGCCTTGGGTTTCCCCAACGTTGCCCCTTTGCTATGACGGCCATTCCTCTGGGACGTACGTTACCGCACGCCTCAAGCTACCTACCCGCAGGCTCAACGAGCCGCCTCAATGCCTGCCTATTTGGTATTGCTCCGGGTAGAGATTGCTCGTTTCACCCGCACACACCCGAGGGCGCGCACGACTCGTCTCTGTAGCTCTAATCCTCACCTCGCGGTGGATGGGCGTTACCCACTACCCTGCTCTATGGAGTCCGGACTTTCCTCTATGCAACGTGCCTCGGCGAACCGAAGCACCCACACAGCGACCGTCTGATGAGCTTCCGTGCTGATTATCTCACGCGACCTGCGACACGCCTACGATTTCGCGGATTCGGTGCCGGGCTTGCCTAATTTCCCCCTCCCGGCTCGAAAATAATGGGTGTCATTGTAAAAGCCAGCCGATTCATTCGCCGCCAACCAACCCGGAATACCGAGGATAGGCAGGGGATGCAGATGGTGCGTCGATGCCAACGACTCGGCATTCATTAACCATTCAGCCGCGCGCGAATCGATCTCCCTAAGCTGCGCTTTATGCGAAAGCGCTGAAAAATTAGCGTCCACTTTCAGCAGCAAAGCCTTCGCAGTCACACCGATGAAGGGATTGAGCATTTTCTCCAGCACTGAATGGCCAGCGAGATAAAATCTTATATTGCTCCCGAGATCGGCCCGACGCTCAACAAATAATTTTTTCCATTCAAAATTCCGAATATGATCGAGCCAAGTTTCATCCGCGCTCGAGACGATCACGCCACCTTCATCAAACAAGGTCAGCACATCGCGCGGAATTGAACGCATTTTATTCGTACCCTCAACCGGTGACGGCAAGAGCCGCGCATGCATTTCCGAAATCGCCGCTTTGGATTTCGGGAACGTCAGCCACTGCATCGCGTTAAAGAAATCGTGCCAGTTTTCGCGCGTCGCGATTTCGCCAGTTTCGGCGATGCGTTTTTCGTAATGCATTAACGTTGATTCAGAATCGGCCGGCGCGACAAACTTAATCGGCTGACCGCGATGGTTGGCAAGATTCAACGCATTTGTTTGTATGTTGAGCGCGTCGAGCGACGGCCAGTGATCAGAGTTGAAAGCATCAAGACGATCGCGAATTGCATCAAAGCAGCGCGCGTTGAATCTCGGTTGCGCCTCATGCCAGGGCAGCGTGCTACGGGTTTCACGATTCATTTAATTTTCAAACTCTAGCACTGGAGATCATTTACAAGCATGAACGCCTTGAAACGCACGTCTGTATTGCACTTTTTTATTCTTTACCAACGTCAACAAAGCCGCCAATCCAGCATTTCCCCGGCCCGCATCGGCACAATTACCGAGCCGGAAAACGGAAGCTCGTCGGGTACTTGCCATGACGATTTTTCCAGCGTAATCGTACCCGTGTTTCTGGGCAGACGATAAAAATCTGCGCCAAAAAAGCTCGCAAAACCTTCGAGCTTGTCAAGCGCATCAGCGGACTCAAAAGCTGACGCATAAAGCTCCATCGCATGCAGCGCGGTGTAGCAGCCTGCGCAACCACAGCTCGCTTCCTTCGTATTTTTGGCATGCGGCGCGCTGTCAGTGCCCAGGAAAAATTTCTGGTTGCCACTGGTGGCCGCTTTCAATAACGCCAGCCGATGCTCTTCACGTTTCAGCACCGGCAAACAATAATAATGCGGGCGAATGCCGCCTTTGAAAATTTCGTTGCGATTAAACAGCAAATGATGTGCGGTGATCGTGGCAGCCACATTTTCATTGGCAGCCAGCACAAACTTCACCGCATTCGCGGTCGTGATGTGTTCAAAAACAATGCGCAAATTCGGAAAGCGTAACGTCAGCGGGATCAAATATCGCTCGATAAAAATCCTCTCGCGATCAAAAATATCGACATCACTATCGGTTACTTCGCCATGCAGCAACAGCGGCATTCCGGCCGATTGCATCATTTCAAACACAGCATCGCATTTTCGAATATCGGTTACGCCTGAATCAGAATTGGTCGTCGCACCTGCCGGATAATATTTCACAGCGTGAACAAATCCGCTCGCCTTCGCGCGCTTGATTTCATCCGGATCAGTGTTATTGGTTAGGTATAGCGTCATTAACGGCTCGAACGCCGTGTTCGCAGGCAGCGCAGCCAAAATACGGTCGCGATATCCACCCGCCTCCAGCGTGGTGCGCACCGGTGGTTTCAGGTTCGGCATGATGATTGCGCGAGCAAATTGTCGCGCGGTATCTGGCAGCACGGCATTGAGCGCATCACCATCGCGCACATGCAAATGCCAATCATCAGGGCGGGTGATGACAAGAGAGTTTGGGATATTTTTAGTCATCCGGAATTATAAGTTGAACACAACGAATTGCGAGCTGGAAAGAAGACTTTATATTCACCGCGATTGCATAACGACTCAGCGCATGTCAGCGCGTTTTGACACTTATCAGCCGTGTACCGTCCCGGCAACCTCGTCATGCGTAAGACGCCAACGGTCAAAAATATGATCCAGCAGTGCCAGTTCGCCTCGCTCTTGCTTGTTATCAGCCGCCATCACGATTAGCAACAGCCGCGCGACAACGATGCGTTGATCGGCCATGTCAATGCTATCAATCACATTGTCAACGCGATCCGGATCGACGAGCAATGTCTCACCAAGCTCGCTTGCCTCAGCCACCAAATCGCTGCAATAATCGCGCGCTACCCGCATAAAATTTTCTCGCGAAATTCCGAGCGATTGATACGCATCCGCGCGATCCAGCACCGCGATTTCGCGGTTATCAATATGCGCATCCGTGACGATCATCATCGCCACCACCCGCGACATCGCTTCTGGACTATTTTGTGCATAGGTTTTCATGGCATTCATTCCTTCAATCAAGTTAAGAAGTCAGGGTGTGGCTTTCGCAGGAAGTTCGTGACCGCGTGTTTTATAAAGCGAGAACAACACGCCGCCTAGAATCAAACCAAACGTCACCGTGAGCGATATCACCGGCGGAATTTTGCCGATGATGCCGACGAGGAAAATTTTGGTACCAATAAACACCAGCACCAGTGCCAGCGCGTATTTCAAATAGGTGAAGCGATGGATCATCGCCGCTAGCGCAAAGTACAACGCACGGAGGCCCAGAATCGCAAAAATATTACTGGTGTAAACGATAAATGGATCGGTGGTAATCGCAAAAATCGCGGGAACCGAATCAACTGCAAAAACCAGATCGACAAACTCGATTAAACATAGCGCTAAAAAAAGCGGCGTCGCCCAACGGATGGTTTTGCCGGTGGCCGGGTCGGGCTTATAAACGAAGAATGCGTTGCCCTCAATCTTCTCGGTCACGCTCATCCGCTTTCTTAAAAACCTCAGCAGCGGATTGTTGCCGATGTCGGGCATGTGATTCGCGATCATCAACATTTTGATACCCGTGAGCACCAGAAATGCGCCGAACAGATATAAAACCCAGCTCATTTGTGTCACTAGGGCGGCACCCAAACCAATCATCAGCGCACGCAGCACAATGACCCCCAAGATGCCCCAAAACAAAACCCGGTGTTGATACAAACGGGGAATCGCGAAGTAAGTAAATATCAGCGCGATCACAAACACGTTATCCATCGATAACGATTTCTCGATCAAAAAGCCGGTGAAATACTCCATCCCGCTTTGCGCGCCAAAATACCAGGTCACCCACCCGCCAAAAATAAGCGCGACCGAAATATATCCCGCCGACAATAACAACGATTCTTTAACATCGATCTCATGATCATCCTTGTGCAACACGCCCAAATCGAAGGCGAGCAATGTGACCACGATGCCGATGAAGACGAACCAGACCCACGCTTCCTTACCGAGAAAATGGGCGTTAAAAAAATCAATAATGGGTTCCACTAAATAATCCTTGATTGATACAGCGTAATTGTGTTGTTAGCCATCCAAGCTATGGCTGAGTCGAGCGAATTCGAAACACGAAGCCGGACTAGGCATGGGTATAAAAATATCGACGCGTTATATGTTGGATATGTCGGGATATATTTTTATACCCGCGACGACCAACGAAAAATGCGGGTAGGGACCAAATCAACTTAATCAGAACTGCCCCAGATTGATTTGCCTTTATTTCAGCTGTGTCGCTTCAGGCGAAGTGGTGCAAGGCAATCCCCACGCGGGCTGAAGCCTGCGGACTATGGTTTGGGCAGGCTCTCACTCGGATTTCCTTTCAGGGTCATTGCATGGATTAAGCTGCCAGACTAGTCAAAAATGTCGCCCAGCCATGATTTTTTGCGATAACTTTGACGTCCATCTCGATATCCCCCATCCCCATACCCGTCATCTCGATAACCAGCTTGCGCGGCGGAACTTTTGTTTGGACTCGGCGCTGGCACCGCGGCACGCTCGATCAATTTGTCGAGCTCGCCGCGATCCAGCCACACGCCACGGCACTGTGGACAGTAATCAATCTCAACGCCCTGGCGCTCACTCATGATCAGGGCAACTTCTGGGCACGAAGGGCATTTCATTACATTCTCCTGATGCGCTATTTTTTAAAAAGCTCATCGTTGCTGAACTAATCGTCCCCACCGCCCAGGCCAAACAAACTCATCAGGCTGGTAAAGAGATTAAAAATCGATACGTATAAACCCACTGTCGCCAACACATAATTGGTTTCACCACCATTCACGATGCGACTGGTTTCGTACAAAATCAGTCCCGCCGACAGCAGCGCCACCATCGCCGATACCGCTAGGCCCAAGGCAGGAATCTGCATGAATACGGCAGCCAAACCGGCGAGCAGCGCGATGATCATGCCGGCGAACAAAAAGCCACCCATGAAACTAAAGTCGCGACGTGTTTTTAGCACGTATGCTGACAGTGCTAGAAAGGTGATGCCGGTGGTCGCGAGCGCCATCGTGACGATTTGCCCGCCGCCCGGCAGCGACAATGTTTGGGTCAACATGGGGCCTAATGTGTAGCCCATAAATCCGGTGAGCGCGAATACGGCGGGGAGCGCCCAAATATTATTCCGCTGTTTGTAAACCAGAAACAACAAACCAAAATAGCCCACCAGCGTGACAATAATTCCCGGCGACGGCAGCTTCAACGCGACGCTCACGCCCGCTACCGCAGCGCTGAAGAGCAGCGTCATCGATAGCAGCGCATAGGTGTTGCGAAGCACGCGGCTCGCGTCGGCCTGAATCGCGTTTGAATCGTTTGCCGCATAGTCGCCTACGGCCGTGACTGCGGGTACTTTATTAATATTTTCCATCATCATCACTCCATTGTTAAGTTTGAAATTCGATTACGGGTGAGCGCGAGCCGCGATAGCCGAGGGATCGCTTCCAGTTGCGCAACAACACCCGCAAGGCGCGGGCTAGCGCGTGATCCAGCGCAACACGCCAGTCTCGCGCGGTAGTGGTCACGGCAATGCTGCCAATATGGTCTGTCTTTATTTCCAGCCGACAACTTTTATCCTCGCCGCCGCGCGGGCCATTGACATCTGACAAACTAACTTTGGCGTGTGGTATCAACCATGTCATACGGCGCATGACGAAACGCACTCGTCGTTCTGCAAGTTCGCGCAAATAGATACCATCTGGGTCCCGGGATTCAAAAATCACTTCCATCACACACCTCCATGGATTGAACACAGAGCGACAATACGACAGTTATCAATTCTGAAAAAGCAGATAATAGTGAATCGACACTTCGGATAAAACTGAATATAGGCAGAATCGATGAGCTTCAATATATGAACCTACGCTTCAACTACAAGCATCTTTACTATTTTTGGGTTGTTGCCAAGGAGGGCAGCATCACCGGTGCTGCCGCACGGCTGGGTATGGCCGTGCAAACCGTCAGCACCCAAGTGCGTGAACTTGAACGCTCTCTCGGCCATGCCCTACTCAAGCCCGCCGGTCGTGGACTGGCACTGACAGAGGCAGGCATTGCCACCATGCGTCAGGCGGACAATATTTTTCATTTGGGTGAACAGCTGCCAGACGTGATTCGTGCCGCTGTTGCCGCTCCTGGCATTCGTCTCGCGGTGGGCATCTCGGATGGCCTCGCCAAGCTTGTCGTGCGACGCTTGATGCAACCGATATTGCGCGAGCCCCACCTGCGGCTGCAATGTCACGAAGATGAATTCGATGATTTGCTGGGAGATTTGGCGCTACACCGATTCGATGCGGTGCTGGCTGATCGCGCAGCGGCTGCCAATCCGAACGTGAAACTCCACAGCCACCCGGTCGGCTCATCCCCGCTCGCCTGGTACGCGACCCCGCCGCTCTACGCTGCCGCGCGCAAAGGTTTTCCACAATCACTCGCGACCGTACCGGTAATTGTGCCGACCACACACGTTGCCACACGTGCGCGGCTCGACCTTTGGTTTGAACGAAAGTCAATTCGCCCGCGCATCGTGGGTGAATTCGAGGACAGCGCGTTGCTCAATACTTTCGGCGCCAGCGGCATGGGCGTGTTCCCTGCAGCCGAGCTGGTTCATGACGAATTAGTGGCGCAATACAACGTAAAACGCGTGGGCGCCTGCGACGGCGTGGAGGAGCATTTCTACTTGATTGTGGCTGCTAAAAAAGTGCAACATCCGTTGGTGCAGCGCTTGCTGGAGATTGAGCGATAGAATTAGCCAGAGCGCCGTTTGGCGCGGCGTTGCGCCGCAATTAGCTCAAACTGCTCGCCAGTGCTAGTGTTCTAGTCATAATTCGAAATGAGGATTGACTAACAACAGAACAAGTTACGATATTCCTATAACTGAAATATGAGCGCGCTTTGAAAACCGCAATCAAAATACCAAACGCATTGTTGAAATCAGCGACGCAACTTGCACAACGGAACCAAACAACCATGCGCGCCGTGGTCGAGGACGGCTTACGCCGCGTGCTGAGCGATCAGCCAGCCAACGCAAAACCCGCCTTCAAGCTCAACGATGCGAGCGTTCGCGGCAAAGTCATGCTGATTCCTGACCCGCGTCGCTGGCAGGAAATAAAAGCAGAACATGTCGTTTCGCAAGCTCTGAAGAATTTCAAATGATTGCGGTCGATACCAACATTCTTGTGAACACGCATCGGGCTGAATTAGTCTTTCACGAGCAAACTTATGATTGTCTGCGAGTTCTTGCAGAGGGTGCTGCGCCGTGGGGGATTCCGGTGAGTTGCCTGCATGGATTTTTGGCAGTGGTGTGGAATCCACAAATTTTTAATCCCACCAGAAGCGTCAAGCAATCTATTGATCAAATCGATACCTGGCGCGCCTCACCGCAAGCACATGTTCTGCACAGCTGCTTGCAACACGGGCAAATATTGTCCGAGCTCGCCGTGAACGCCAAACTTCAAGGCAGGCAATTTCACGATGCCCGCATCGCGGCGATTTGCATTGAAAATGGTGGGTCCATTTTGTGGAGTGCGGATCGCGATTTTGGGCGATTTAAGGCAGTAAAAACGGCTAATCCGCGGGTGTAAATTTTGCCTGAATTTAAATATCGGGGCTTTTAATCGCAAATGACCACACAATTTCTTCGCAGTAGCGTTTCTTTGCGCCGCGAAGAAAATTTAAACAGCACAAATGAATCATAGGCAGGATAAACGCTCACGGAATCAATCGCGCTCCAGCTTAAATTGCAAAAAATATGCGGAGTGTGTAAATAAAATAAAATTTTGCGAGCAATAACTTTTCAATGCCCTTTGTTTTTGCAGTCATCGGCACGCTGATGCTTGCGAGCGAGAAGGCGGGCGAATAATCAATGAAATGATTGTCAGTGAAGGCGATCTGGAAATTTTAGTTATCTGCAATCCGGTACGCTGGTATGTGCGGGGAAGCAACAAGTTTGAAACCACCGTGAGAGGCAAGGGTATTCGACACCTCGAGCAACAGGTCAAAGTGGGGCACCTTTCCTCCGCCACATGAAAGTCCACAGAGGCGGCGGCGGCTTCCAGATCAATCCCGAATACGTCGATGAACGTAAACAATATTTCTACTGCTCAAGTGATCTGGGCAAAACATGGGCGCGAGAAACCGGACGCATGCAAACACCGCCCGACGTGCTGCCGCCCGCAACTGACAATAAGCTGCAAATAACGAAGCCTAGCTACCGACCGCCAATTACACTTTTCTGTTCTTCCTCGACATCACTGGATACGGTGCCGTAACGTAAAAACGAAATGCGTAAAATTTTAAATCGCAACCCCACTCAATCGCGCATCGCCCATGCGATCCATGCAATCAACAGGGCTTGCGCGGGTAAGCGCAGCCACAGGCCTACCACCGGTAGCGATGGGTAGAGTTCCGCATTCATGGCCATGTGTACATTGGCCGGAAAAACCGCGACGCATAGCGCGATCAGGCCCCAGCCTGCCCACTTCGTGTATCGCCGGGTCAGCAGCGTTAATCCCAGCACGATTTCGGCCACGCCGCTGATGTAAACCAGCTCCAGATGCCACGGCAGGTAGGGCGGCATGGCGGTCACGTAGAGCGCGGCGTTGATGAAATGGCTGATGCCGGCGATAACAAATATCGCGCTGAGCAGGTATCGTGACGCTATTTTTAAGCGTGGCATATTTACTTTCGGCGGTGCTGGTGCGCAGAATGTGGCTTATTCAACTGGCTTCAAGCCTAACGCCATTTCATACACCAAATTCTTTTTCTGCCCCGTCAGTTTTACCGCGAGCGCTACCGCTTGCTTTAGCGGTAAATCTTCAAGTAATACTTTTAATGTCTGCTTCAGTGCTTGTTGTTGAGCCATTTCTGCTTCAATCGGCACGCCAGTGCTTGACTTTGAAAGTATTAGTACAAATTCGCCGCGCTGGTTATTGTCATGCGCTTCCAGCCATGCAACCGCGTCGGCTAGCTTCAGGCGAATAATGGTTTCAAATTTTTTGGTGAGTTCGCGGCAGATGACGAGCTCACGTGCATTGCCGAAAATCGCGGCCATGGATGCGACTGATTCGACCACGCGATGCGGCGACTCGTAAAACACCAGCGCGTAGGCCGAGTCTTTTAGCGCTTCCAGTGAACGCCGGCGGTCACCCTCTTTGGGCGGCAGGAAGCCGTGAAAGAGAAATCCGCCCTCGCCTTCACCGCTGGCGGACAGCGCTGCGACCAGCGCACTTGCGCCCGGAATCGGCACCACTATAAAACCTGCGGCCTGCACCGCCGCGACCACTCTGGCGCCCGGATCGCTCACCGCGGGCGTACCCGCATCGGTGACGAGCGCAACCGATTGGCCTTCACTCAATAGTTTGACGATGCCGTCGGCGGCATTGCGCTCGTTATGGTCATGCACCGCGATCAGGCGCTGCGATATGCCGAAATGACCGAGCAGCGATTTTGTCATGCGCGTGTCTTCTGCGGCGATGACGCTCACCTCACGTAACGTGTCAAGCGCGCGATGCGTGATGTCGCCCAGATTACCGATCGGCGTGGCGACCACATATAATGCAGGAGGTAATTTTGGATGCGGTATATCGAACAATTTTTCAGTCAAGGGTTGTCCATTTTCTATGATTAATTTCCTGCGTCGCTCACGTCTTTTATTGAGCTGCTTGGTTTGTATGAGCGTATTGCTCACCGCCTGCGCCAGCAATGTTCCGCCTACTGCGCTTCCCGCTACTGCAATTAACAACCCTGCGCTACCGAGCGCTGTTAGTCCGCTTTCGCCTCCTGCTATTGTCGCGCAAACCGATCCGTTTGCGATTGAAGAGATTCGCGCAGCCAAATCGCCGTCAATCACCGCTTCACCCGCGGAGGCCAATCCGCCCAACCAAGCGGATCGGCCTGCACCACACATTGCACTGATCGTGCCACTGAATTCAAAAACATTTGGCAAAGTAGCCGATGCCGTGAAACTAGGTTTTATTGCCGGTGCCGCCGCTGATGGCAAAGCCGCCACGCCCTATCGAATTTACGCGGCCGACGATGAATCGGCAGCACCTTCCCCACAAACGCTTGCCGGACTATATCGCCTAGCAACCGCTGCAGGGGCGATTGCGATTGTGGGTGGCGTGACCCGCGATGGTGCAAATGTGCTGGCGCGCTTGGTCGCAACTGAATACAGCGCTATTCCATCGCTGGCGCTTAACGCACCAGAGGCCAGCCTGGCCGATAATTTTTTCTATGTCTCGCTGAATCTTGATTGGGAAGCGCGCTTGGTCGCGCGTGCTGCCGCGCGAGAAGGATTTAAACGCGCCGCGCTGGTAACGAGCGCCGTGGCACTCAGCAAACGCATTCAGGATAGCTTTGAAAAAGAATGGTTGCTATTGGGCGGCGAGGTGGTCGCGCAGGTAGCTTTTAGCGGCGATGCCAATGCCAGCGCGAACGAGGTGCAGCGCATCAAGGCACCGCTGGATCGCGCTAAACCTGATGTTATTTTTATCGCCGCAGGTCCTCGTGCGGCGCGGTCTGCGCGGCCCTACCTGCCCGCTGGCACGGCGGTGTTCTCGACCTCACACGCGCTGGATGCGAAAGCAGATATCGCGACCAATATAGATCTGGAAGGTGTGCGGTTTTTGGAAATGCCCTGGTTTGTTGAAAAAGATCATCCCGCCGTCATGACTTACAGCCGCCCTGAAGGGACGATGCCGATCGACTACGAGCGACTTTATGCGCTCGGCATTGATGCGTGGCGTTTGACGCAACTGCTCTTGAAATCCGCAAGCACTCAAAATAATGTGCGCGGTATCCCGCCGTTAGATGGCGTGACCGGGCGGCTGACGCTCGACGGTGCGCAATTTGTACGGGCGCTGTCGACAGTCGAGATGCGCAATGGGCAAACCGTGCTCTCACGCAGCGCCGAATAATGCTCAGCAAGCTATTCAGCAAAAAACAGGCTGGTGACGATGCTGAGCGGGCAGCGGAACGATATTTGACCGGACAGGGTCTTAGTATCATTGAACGCAATTTCAGAACGCGATTTGGCGAAATAGATCTGATCATGCGCGATGCAGAAACTCTGGTTTTTATTGAAGTGCGATTGAGGAAAAATAATGATTTTGGCGGTGCAGCAGCCAGCATTGGTGTGCAAAAGCAGCGCCGGATTGTCGCCGCAGCCCAACAATACATCGCCGGTTTGCGCCACCCGCCGTCTTGTCGTTTTGATGCGGTGCTGATCACGGGAGCGGAAATTGAATGGCTCAAGGATGCGTTCGGGTCATAACATGGGTGCGCAAACGCGATAACAATTCAGGCAGATGCATGCAAAAATAATGTTGTTCTACCATCACTTAAAATATTAATATGAATATCGAATCAAGAATTACCCAGCATTTTCAAGACAGCGCAGAACTCAAGCTTCGATGCCTGGCGCAATTGCGTCCTCATGTCGCTGCCGCCTCGCATGCAATGGCCGACGCGATGCGTTCCGGCAATAAAATTCTCGCCTGCGGCAACGGTGGCTCCGCGGCTGACAGCCAGCATTTTGCGGCCGAGTTTTTGAATCGTCTTGAAATGGAGCGCGGTGAATTGGCGGCTATGTCGCTGACCACCGACACATCAACGCTGACTTCAATTGCGAACGATTATTCCTATGAGGAAATTTTTTCAAAGCAGGTTCGTGCGCTCGGAAAACCCAACGATATTTTGTTTGCGATTACGACCAGCGGCAATTCAAAAAACGTACTCAAAGCAATTGAGGCCGCGCACGCAAAACAAATCAAGGTGGTGGCGCTGTCCGGGCGCGACGGCGGCAAGTTGAATGAGCTGCTGGCACCGGGCGATATTCATATTTGCGTGCCGCACGATCGAACGCTGCGCATTCAGGAAGTACACATTCTGGTCATTCACTGCCTGTGCGATGCGGTTGACAGTATTTTATTTGGAGAAAAATAATGCGTTTGATAATTGCGATGTTACTGATTGCCGTCTCCGCGTTGCTACAAGGCTGCTTCCCGCTAGCAGCAATCGGCGTGGGTGCCACCGCCGTTGTCTTGAGCGATCGTCGCTCCCCCGGCTTCTATATCGAAGATGAAAAAATAGAATGGAAAATACGTGTGGAGGTGATCGAAGGATTCAAGGATGCACACATCAACGCGACCAGCTATAACCTCTCGGTATTGCTTACCGGCGAGGTACTCACCGAGCAGGCTAAAAAAGATGTTGAGGCCGCCGCGCGCAGCAATTCGGGCGTTAAAACCGTGACCAATGAAATTACCGTGGGGGGCAATTCGTCGCTTGCCTCGCGCAGCAGCGATAGCTTGATTACCACCAGCGTGAAAGCGCGCCTCATCAACAACGGCAAGGTGTCCCCCAGCCACGTCAAGGTCGTGACTGAAAGCGGGGTAGTGTATTTGATGGGGATTCTGACACGCGAAGAAAGTGATGCCGCGGCAGAAATTGCGCGCACCACCAGTGGCGCCAGCCGCGTGGTGAAGGTGTTTGAATATATTGATAAAGCGCCGATGCTTTGATTTGCGACGCCTGACGTTGAATCAGGCGTTGAGGCTTATTTGTTTCGCCTTTTCAACCAGCGCAGCACGCTGCCGATCAACGGAAACTGCTCATACAACTCACCGGCAGCATCCCAGTAATCGCGGTGATAATTAACCCGCCCGTCGGCGGCGAAACGAACATGCGACAGACCGTGAATTCGGCGCGGAAGCTGCGGTTTTAAAGATTTGATACGAAAATCGAAATCCCAAATCAGAATTGCGCTATTTTCTTGCGCGATGGTTTCCGCAATGACAAACCGCGGATCGTGCAGGCGCATAAACATTTCGCCAAAGATATGTTTAATGGGTGCAATCCCGGTCACTGCATTAAAAGGGTCGCAAAAATAGGCGTCCTCGCTGTAAACCGTGGCCATCTCCGCGACAGATTCAGGAGACAACGTTTGAAAATAATCAACAAGATTATTTAGCGCCGCCTGCGTTCCGACATCCCCTGTATTCACGGCCAGTATTGCTATAACTTGGTTGATTTTTTAATCGCTGCGAAATACAACGAGTAAGGCAGATGTCGCAAGATTTTCAACATGTTGGTAAAGCGTTTGGGAAAGTGAATTTCAAACTCACCTTTTTCAAATCCGTTGATAATTTCCAATGCCGCTGCTTCAGGTGTAATCAGTGAAGGCATTTCAAAATCATTTTTATCGGTCATTGGCGTTTTAACAAAGCCGGGACAAATTAGATAAACATCGAGGCCTTTTTCTTTGAGATCGATGTACATGGTCTCGGCCAGATTGATCAGCGCCGCCTTGGTGGGCCCGTAAATCAGGCTTTTGGGTAACCCACGATACCCGGCCACGCTTGATACCAAGGCGATGCCGCCGGATTTAGCCTGCATAAAGCGTGGAATCACCACCGACAAGCCATTCATAAAACCGCCCCAATTTACGTCGATCATCTTTTTGGCGACGTCTAAATCGATCTCCCAAGCACGCATCGCATTGTAATCCCCCGCCATAAACACCACCAGATCATAACCGCCCCACGCTTCGACCAGCTCTTGCTCAGCGGCTTTAATGGTCTCGACCTTGGTGATGTCGAGCGGTAGCGAGATGGCCCGGGATGCACCAAAACGCGTCACCATCGCGTTTAATTTATCCGCGCTGCGCGCCGAGATGGCGACCTTTGCCTGGCGAGAATGCAACGCATCCGCGAGTGCCGCACCAATGCCGGTGGATGCACCTACAATCCACACACGTTTTTTTGACCAATCGGTTATTTTTGTATTGAGTGACATTTCTTCACAACCTTATTTAACTGCTATCGAGGCTACTTTTGACGCGGGCATCGAAGCGAGTGTTGAAGCAATTATCGTTTGCGAAAAAAGATCGATATTTGCGCAAACTCAAGTCCAAACTTAGTCATGGTGGTACGGTTGGCAAGCGTCTTATCATCGATCTTCCACATCCAGTCATCCATGCTCATGTGATATCCGCCCTGCTCCTCCGGCAATGCCAGCGTGTAATTCCAGCGCAGCGTATTGCCGCTCGCCTGTCCCTGTGCTTCTCCCACGATATCGCCAGCCTGGCCGGTATAGCGATCACCGTCTTTGGTAATTTTCCAGACGCGCTTTTCGGTTTTTCCATCTGACCATTGGAAACTTTCATCGAGCGTTCCTTCATTGCCGTTCCATTTGCAGTCCATCTCGACCACCATGCGGCGGATCACTTTGCCAGATCGATCCTGCACCATGCCCCAGCCGTCTACCTTGCCGTTGAAATAGGTCGATAAATCAAGTCTGGGTGTTTCTTTGGCATAGTCGGTAACGACCACCGACGCACAACCGCTCAACAGAATCGCCGCAGCTGAGGCGACCAAAATACAAAATTTACGAATCATGAATTCACTCCTTGTGGTTCTTTGTGGTCTGGTGATTCTGGTGGTTGTTGCGGCTCTGATGTTGATTGCAGCGCACCCGCTGGCGTGTGCTTGATAAATGGGGAAAATACCAATGCCGCAATAGCGCCGAGCTTGAGTATGCACGGCAAAAGCGCATAGGTGGCCGATAAATACAGCAGCGCATGCGGCGATGTGGTTATTTTTGGCTGATAGCCGAGCAGCGAAAGCGTGGGCAAGGCAATGCCCGCCGCCAGAGCCAGATTCATTTTGGTCACCAAATTCCATAGCCCGAAATAAGAGCCTTCATTGCGCCCCGATCCCGCTCGCTCGTCATCATCGATAACGTCCGCCAGAATCGAGGGTGGCAACGCCAAATCAGCGCCCAGCCCCAGTCCGGACATCACGCAAATTATCATAAATGGGGTCACGTCTCCCGCTTGCAGCAGAAACGCCCATACGAACGCCACAATCGACAACATCATTCCCACCAGCCATGCGCGGGCCTTACCAATGCGCGTTGACAGCCATATCCATAACGGCATTCCCATTGCGCCCGCTGCAAAATAGGCGATCAGGAACGCCGCCGTCATGCTAGGTTTCTGGATCACATCCTCGATAAAAAACAACACGAGCGTGGCCGGGATTGAGGCCGCAATCCCGTTGAACACAAACACGATGAGCAGCCGCTTGAAGCGCGAATTTTTAAGCGGTTTGATCATGGCGCGAAACGCGTTTTCAGGTGCTGCCTGTAGCCGCGCCGCCGGTTTAGGGGATAGCGCAAGCGTGGCCACGACCAGCAAAATCAGGAACGGAATAAACACCCAAGCAAAAATCGCGTAGCCCTCACGCGGCCCAAATTTATCTGAAAAAATCTGTGGCAGCGCAGCGGCTAAAAAAACGCCTATCAGGCTCATTCCCTCCCGAAACGCCGTGATGCGGGTACGCTCAAGCGGATCGTGCGAGATTTCTGCGCCATACGCCTGATAGCTAATCTGCATCATGCTAAACGCCGAGTAAACGAGTAGCAGCATCGCCACCAACCACCAGGCCAGCGGGGTTTCGCTTAATGCCGGTGGGCTGAACAATCCCAGCATACCGAGCGCCAATATCGGTGTTCCGATCGCCACAAATATGTATCGTCCGAATCTACCAAATCCACCAAGGCGACCATCACGGACTAGATCGCTCCAGTGGCCCAACAACGGGTCTTGCACCGCATCGAACACGCGTGCGGCCAGCAGCAGCCCACCGATTGCGATGAGATTCAAGCCCATGACGTCCGAATAAAATTTCGGCACATTCACATAAATCGGCAGCGCGGCCATGGCCAGCGGAATACCGGTGAGGCCATATGCGACCAGACGCCATGACGATATTCGGGCTGCGTCGGTCATAGCCTAATATCCGGGCAAGTCATGCACGGCAAACCACTACTGCGCGCCTAATAATTTTTCGCGTAACTTTGGCTCGCTGGTCTTTTCAGATAACCACACATCAAAAAACGCCTTTACGAACTCAGCATCGTCAATGCTTCCGATTAATTTATCTCGCGAATAATATTTCACCCCTTTGCCTGGAATCGAGACGCCTACCAATGTGTCACCCTTTTTTACGTCGGGGAAAACCCTCATCATCTCCTCACCCCACCGTTTCAATTTTTGCTCTTCTCCGTAACCTACCTTGCGCATCTCGCCCACTGTACGTTCGGCAATCTCGCGACCTTTGAACGCCATGTCATAGACGAGCTGGAGTGCAAAAACATCTGCGGCCGAGTGCGCTTTTTGCGGCGTCCACAGTCGCGCGTCGTACACTTTAAGGCCGAAGAATTTAAGGCTACCTTCTCCGCGCAAGCTTAGGGCGCTACTTTCTTTCACCACCTCCGGTAACGCTGCGGTTCCCGCGAAAGCCAGTGACGACGCAATCGTCATACCGAGCGCACTTACACCGATGAATAAAATCATGGCAACATTTTTCATAATGACTTTTTAACCCCCATCAAAAATGACGTATCCGATTAGCCGCGACGACTAAGTTCCAACTGCATGACATCAGTACGACCGGCACGGAAACCCGCCTCACAATAGCAGAGATAAAATCGCCATATCTGCAAAAATTTATCATCAAAACCGAGCGGCTTGATGTCGCCGACTTTGGCGTTGACGCGATCAAGCCAGCGTTTCAGGGTTTCAGCATAGTCGAGGCCAAAACGGTATGGCTCTCCGGCAGTCAATTTTGCATGTTTGGCATCGGCGATAAATCGTTCAACCGGAGCCAGCATACCGCCCGGGAAAATGTATTCACGAATAAAGTCACTATTGGCGCGATAGCGATCAAACACCTCTTCCGCGATGGTAATTGCCTGGATCACCGCACGGCCATTGGGCTTTAGGCGATCATGCACCGCCTCAAAATACGTCGGCCAGAAACGCTCGCCCACAGCCTCAAACATTTCAATCGAGACCACATAATCCCAGCTACCTTGAACATCGCGATAGTCAATCAGCTGCAAATCCACCAGATGATCCAGGCTCGCACTTTTCATCCTCGCCTGCGCAAATTCAAGCTGCGCGACTGAAAGCGTAATGCCGGTGACTTTCACCACCCGCGTTTTGGCCGCGTGCTCAGCAAAACCGCCCCACCCACAACCGATCTCCAGAATAGTTTCACCCGGTTTTGGATTCAACACTTGCAAAATCCGCTCGTATTTTGCGGTCTGCGCGTCTTCCAGCGATCGCTGGTAATCGCCATTGAACACGGCGCTGGAATAGGTCATTGTTTGATCTAGCCATAATTTGTAAAAATTGTTCGACAAATCATAGTGGGCGTGAATATTTTTCTTGGCACGCGCCTTCGTATTCGCGCGTAACAAATGTTTGATGCGGAAAAAAAGCGCGACCAGCGGCTTTCCATAAAAAACAGCCTCAAACGCCCGCTGGTTTGCCACGCAAAGTTCAAGAAACTGGGCAAGATGGCCTGTAAACAAGCGGCCATCCCGGTAGCACTCCGCCAAACCAATCTCGGCCGATTTTAATGCCTCACGCGCGACGCCCCAATCGACAAATCGCAAGTCAGCATGCGGACCGGCATGCGTGCCTTTAAATTGTGTGGTCACGCCTTCAGGCGACGTGAATGTCAGCACGCCGCAATCAAGCTGTCGCATCAGCGCATAAAAGGTGCGCGCGATCGCAGGGAGTTTGTCTTCTTGCGGAATCGATAAAAGTTCTTGGGTAGTCATGATTTGAATGCTCGTGGTGGGGTCTATTGGCGGGCTTAATAATATTGATGTTGCAGGTTGTACGAGAAAACCTAGCGCGTGGTTTCAATCGTCGGTGGCGCTGGCTTTGAAATTAATGGCACCTGCTTTAACCAAAGCTTGAGCGCTTGCCAGTGAATCCGCGCCATCACGCCGAATGTCATCAGCGGATAACGGAAAAATGCCGAAAACACCGCTAGCGAGGTCAGCGCCTGCGGTTTGCCAAAAATAGTCGTGGTGATTAATGGGCTGTTATTGTTTTCGGTGGTGCGGCTGAAGTTAACGCTCGATTCAGCACTCGTTTCTGCGCCCGCGTTGCCAGCCTGCTCATCGTGATAATCAATTTGTGCGAATGCCCGATCGTCAATTTGCTCGAAGCGAAATCGATAATGACCCTTCACTTCACAAAACGGCGAGACGTAAAGTACCTTGCGCGCCGTAAACCAATCGCTCGCCTGGATGACACGTTGATCGTCATGCGCCAGCAAATAATTGTGCCGTTCGCCGAAGGTGTTATTTACTTCGCAAAGCGCCGCGCGCAATCCGCCCGTGCGATCGAAGCAATACCACACGCTGATGGGATTAAACACATAGCCCAGCATCCGCGGAAATGCCTGCAATATGATCTCACCATCGGCTGCGTGAATCCCTTCGCGCGCGAGTAAAGCGCGAATCCATGACTCAAGACTGCTGCCATCGCGCGGCCCGAAGTCGCGGGTCATGAAGGAAAGCAGATTGAATTTATCTTTGGAAAAAAAAATGTTGCGCGGAATTCCGCCAACCGTATCAAGCCGGGACAACGGCACCCGCAAAAAAAATACGCCGTATGAAAACGGATGAACGACCGGCTTGAAACGCTTATGCATCACCCGGCCGAAACATAACTCGACTGCGGCCTGAGCTGGCCACTGTGCAGTTAAGTGGGCGATTGGACGAGCGGCTGAATGAGCAGATTTGGGCATGCTCAATCGTCCACTCCCGGATATGCGGAGCGCAGATCGTTCGCGGCGGGTACATTGGTTTGCCACGGCACCGTCGCCCCCAACGCTTTTGCCACCGCTATACCTGACATCAAACCATCTTCGTGGAAACCGTAGCGCGTCCATGCGCCCGCGAACCAAGACCGACGTTGGCCTTGCAACGCGCGCAATTCGCGTTTCGCGCCGACACTGGCGGCCAGAAACACCGGATGATCGTATTGGATCGTCTTGATGATTTTGGCGGGCTCAAGCGAAATACGTGGGTTCATGGTGACGATGACGGGGGTTTGAAACGGTAGCGGCTGCAATCGATTGATCAAATACGAGAGCGACACGCCGTCGAACTCCTTTTGGATATTTTCATTCGACGTCGTTGGTGACGTAGTTGACGATATAGCTGACGCTGTCGTTGACGTATAGGCGGCATGATAGTTCCACGATGCCCAGGCGCGGCGGCGGATGGGCAGCACGCGCGTGTCGGTATGCAAAATCGCGGTATTGGGCTGGTAGGGAATGGCCGACAAAATCCGCTTTTCTTCGCCGGTAGCGTCGGCGAGGATCCTCAATGTTTGATCGGAGTGGCAGGCGAACACGATTTGATCGTATGTTTCAGTAAGATTGTGGGCAGTTATCGAAACGCCGTTCAGAAGTCGTACTACTCTGCTCACCCCGGCATTGAGGCGCACGTCAAGGCGCATATCGGAAGGCCCGCCGAGAAGCGCTCGGGTGTAAGTTTGGGTGCCACCATTGACGGTGCGCCATTGCGGCCGATTGCTGACGGATAACAATCCGTGGTTATGGCAAAACGTGAGCAAGGTCGCCAGTGGAAAATCGTCAATTTTTTGGGTGGGCGTCGACCAGACGCAGCCGGCCATTGGGCTCAAATACCAGTCGCGGAACGCTCTGCTGTACCGATTTGCCCGGAGAAATTCGCCCACCGTGCCAGGCATGGCCGAATTGCTGGTGACGAGGCCTGTCGCTTCGCGATTGAAACGCATGATGTCACGAAGCATGCCCCAAAATTTTGGCTTAAGCAGATTCGCAGGCTGGGCAAATACGGTCGCCAGATTTGAACCAGACCACTCCAGCCGACTGTGGTTGCCATCGGTGAGTTTGACGCTAAAAGACATGTCTGACAGCGCATCTGCAACCCCCAGGTGCTTGAACATGGCAATTAAGTTTGGATACGTCCAATCGTTAAACACCAGAAAACCAGTATCGACCGGCGCAGTGACGCCGTCGAGGGTTACATTGATGGTGTTGGTATGCCCGCCAAGATAGTCGTTTTGCTCAAACAATGTGACTTGATGGGCACCGTCTGCAAATTTGCTGAGCAGCCATGCGGCCGACGCGCCTGCAACCCCGGATCCAATAATCGCAATCTTCATTAATTTATCTTAATTTTTCGATTTAATTTTGAGGTTTAACCAGAACTTGACAGCATTTATCCAAAGTTTACTTAATGCTTGCGCAAGACTTGTTGAATGGTTGTAAAAGCATTCCGACGCGCACATTTGCAACTTTTCGGGGAAATTCACCATCCTCAACATCCGTCTACACGCAGTAGCCGTATCAAAAATGCCATCCTAGTTGACTACCCAGCCAAAAAATGTCCCAAAAGACTACATTCCTTGCAATTCTACGGGTGGTTTAATAAGTTGGATGTAAGTTGCAGGCGACTAGGACTCCATCATGCAGCGCCCCGGCAAATGCGCCCATTAGGCACGCTGTACTCGTAATTTTGTTATCCTACGCACTAACCGGAAATTATATGCAAACCAAAGCCGACTCCCCACACATGTTGTACCCCGACTTATTTCGCGATCTTGAAAAATCACGCTGGGATATGGCGACCGATATTCCATGGGACGACTTCGATGCTGCCAAGCTCACCGACGAGCAGGCGATCACAATCAAAATGAACGCGATTACCGAATGGTCTGCATTACCGGCCACCGAAATGTTTCTACGCGACAACCAACATGACAGCGATTTTTCTGCGTTCATGTCGATCTGGTTTTACGAAGAACAGAAACACTCGCTAGTATTGATGGAGTATTTGCGCCGCTACCGGCCTGACATGGTGCCGAAAGAAGAAGAGCTGCATGCGGTTCGCTTTACGTTCGACCCGGCCCCGGCGCTGGAAACACTCATGCTGCATTTTTGTGGCGAAATTCGATTGACGCAGTGGTATCGACGCGCCGCCGAATGGCACACAGAGCCCGTGATCAAGAAAATTTACGACACCATTTCAAAAGACGAAGCACGCCATGCCGGCGCTTATTTCCGCTACATGAAACGGGCGATTGAAAAGGTTGGCGGTGAGGCGCAAATCGCGTTTGCTAAAATCGGCGTGCTGATGGCGAGTTCCGGCAAAAGCGGCAAACCACTCCACCCCACCAATTTGCATGTGAATACGAGTTTGTTTCCGAATGACACTGTGCAGTCGCGTTTACCCGACCCGGAATGGTTGGAGCGTTGGCTTGATACGCAGATCAAATTCGATAAAGTGTGGGAAGGTCGCGTCGTTGGCGGGATCTTGAAGCAACTCTCAAATTTATTTGATCGCTCGTTCGAAACCTCAACGGATTTAAACCGCTTCCGCAAGGAGTTGATTGCTAAATTTGCCGTACCCGTGACGCCAGCAATCGCAAGCGCGGCTTAACACCCGCTGCAATATAAAAATCAAACCCCAGTATTGGCGGGCAGTTCAGAGCACTTTTGCCATGAATCACCCGCCGTTATTAGGGTTTACATATTGATAAATCGCGAACATCCCTGTCCACGTGCCTTTGCCGAAGCTGAACACATCACGGGCACTTCACCTGCATCGCGCACCGCCTGGTTATGCGTCCTTCCTTCGAAAATAAGTTTTGTGACCCTGCCACAGTGCGTGAGCGTGCGGCGGTTTTGTCAAGAAAAGTAGCGTTCACCAACGGCGTTTTTGACGTCCTGCATCGTGGTCATGTCAGCTACCTTGCTGAGGCGCGTTCGCTCGGATCTTCACTTATCGTGGCGTTGAATTCTGATGCGTCGGTGAAGCGTTTAGGCAAAGGCGACGACCGGCCCATCAACACGCTGGAAGATCGCATGGCGGTGATCGCGGCGCTCGAATGCGTGAGCCTGGTTACTTGGTTTGAGGAAGACACACCGCTCGCCCGTATCATCGAGGTGCGCCCGGACGTGCTGGTAAAAGGCGGCGATTGGGCAATTGATAAAGTTGTTGGTGGCGCCGAAGTTACCGCATGGGGCGGAAGTGTGCACGCCATTAACTTCCAGTTTGAACGCTCGACCACGGCCATGCTTAAAAAAATTCGTACGCCGCAACGTTGATGTTGCCGACACAAATAATTGAGCAGCTACGAGCTATCGTAGGCGATGCAGGCGTGGTTACTAATGCAGCTGACATGGCGCCCTACCTCACTGATTGGCGCGGCAACTACACCGGTGCAGCCCAGGCGATTGTGCGTCCCGCGAACACCGCGGAAGTCGCTGATGTTGTAAAACTTTGCGCCGCACATAAAACGCCAATGGTGCCGCAAGGCGGCAACACCGGCCTGGTCGGCGGCGGCATTCCTGATAGCAGCGGCAACGCCGTCATTGTCTCGTTGCGCCGCATGAATCGCATTCGCGAAGTCGATCTGGCGAATAGCGCGATGGTGGTCGAAGCAGGCTGTATTTTGCAAACGATTCAGGACACCGCGCGCGAACATCAGCAACTTTTCCCGCTCTCGCTTGCAGCCGAAGGTAGCTGCACCATTGGCGGTAACTTATCTACCAACGCCGGTGGTACCGCTGTGCTGCGCTATGGTAATAGCCGCGATCTGGTGCTGGGAATCGAAGCAGTAATGCCTGATGGGCGTGTCTGGAACGGCTTGAAGGCATTACGCAAAGACAACACCGGGTACGATCTGAAGCATTTGCTGATGGGCGCGGAAGGCACGCTCGGCATCATTACCGCCGCCGTCCTGAAATTATTTCCCGCCGCCCAAAGTACTTGCACCGCCATGATTGCACTCTCGCGGGCGGCAGATTCCGTCGCGCTATTAAAGCTGATTCGTGATGGGCTGGGAGATCGTCTAACCGGTTTTGAATTGATGTCGCGCATTTGTATTGATGGTGTCATCAAACATTTTCCAGCCACCATGGAACCATTCGCGGACCGCCGCGACTGGCAAGTTTTGGTAGAGCTTACGGACAGCATGCGCCTTTCACCACTCGCCGATGCGCTTGCTGCTGCACTCGAACCTGCGTTTGAAAGTGGCTTGGCGATGGATGCGGTGATCGCTTCAAGCGAAGCGCAATCAGTCGCGATGTGGAACATACGCGAGCACATTCCCGAAGCAGAAAAGCTCGATGGCAAGAGCATAAAACACGATATTTCAATGCCAATTTCGCGAATTGGAGACTTTATCGATATCGCCGAGCCGCGCCTTCTGGCCGCGCTACCGGATGCACGCGTTATCTGCTTCGGCCACGTCGGCGATGGCAATTTGCACTACAACCTGAGCTTTCCCGGCGTCGCCCCCACGCCCGGACAAATTAAAGTCGCAAATAAAATTGTCTACGATTTATTGGACGAAATGCATGGCTCCATCAGCGCCGAACATGGCCTAGGCCAACTAAAACGCGAAGAGATCACGCGGCATAAAAGTGAAGTCGAACTCGATACCATGCGCGCGATCAAGCGTGCGCTGGATCCGCTGGGAATTATGAATCCCGGAAAGGTTGTTTGACGCCGATTACCGGATAGAGTCTAATTTTTCGCGGGCACCGCGACCACGGCCTGAGTAGCCGCTCCAATCGGACAAGTTACCGCTTTGACCGTGCTGCTTTCATAGTCGCGCTGCATGATGGTGAGACGGGCGATCATGTTGGTATCTGGTTCGCGCAAGCTGAATATCGTTTCCTTGACTTGTGGCGTTCGGGGCACAATTACGGCCTTTTTTACGAGCTTGCCGGCCTTCGCTTCCAGGTCAGCAAGACCGCGATTAGCAGCTTCTTCGGTAGAAAAAACGCCCAGCGACAAGCTGTTATCGGACAAGATCGAAATATCTTTCAAGCCGCCTTTTTTCAACGAAGCTGCCAGCGTCTCGGCAGCTTTACGGTCCTTGGATGCCGGCACAGCGACGCCGTAGCGAGTGAACTCTTCTATGTTGCGAGTGGTGACGCGATCGCCCGCCCCCATTTCTGTAAAAGCAAGCTGGGCGCGCGAGGCATCGGCGGGCTTCACACTAAAATCCACACACGCTGACCCGCTGAAAGCTTCTGCCATTTTACGCACGACCTGAGCTTCTGCCTTCGCATCGGCGCCACTCAAGCCAGGTTGGCTCGCACTGGTTTTATCACCGTCTATTAGCGGGATAATTTTGAGCTGTTCCCGATTTATTTCACGCGGCGACTTGATGGCCGGTTTAGTTTCAGACAAATAAATATGCACACCAAACGCGATGGCGGCCAGCAGCAAAAGCATAAAAATAAATCGGGCCATGGCTAATTTTTATAAGTATCGAGCGATATTTTTAGTAAGTAATCTTGTATCAAAGAATATATTTGTCACGCAATATCAGAATCAAGCGAAATTTGCAAAAGGCCCTCCAGCACCAAGTTTTCATGGATTGTAAGGGCAAACGGAGCGTGCGGGGCCAATAGCGCCAACGCGCCTCCGCTGGCAATGACCACGGCGGCAGGGGCGAGCGCGGGGCGGCCACGTTCAAATTCGGTAACACGCGCCAACATGCGAGAGATTGCGCCAATACAGGCATCGACCGCACCGCTGGTGATCGCGTCCACGGTGTTGGTGGGAAACATCACAAATTTTCCAATCTCTTCTGCTGCTGGCGGCGGCAATTGTGCGGTTCTCAGATGCAGCGCCTGTCGCATCAGGCCCAGACCCGGTACGATAATACCGCCCAGAAATTGTCCGTCAGCAGTCAAGGCATCAACGGTGAGCGCGGTGCCCGCCATCACCACTACTTTTGCAGATAAGGCGGGCGCATGCCGATGCGCGCCAATCAACGCGGCCCAGCGATCACAGCCAAGCTGGCCGGGGCGGTCGTAAGCATTAGTTACGCCGCACTGCACAGTCTGTGACGCGATGAACTGCGGCGCAATTTTCTTCTTGCCGAGAACAACTTTAATCGCCTCCGCGACCGCAAGCCCGGCCACATTGGAGACAATGGCGGTAGATGGCTGAAGCGCCTGCCATGCCCGCTCCAGCGCTTGAGGCTCAACGGCATCGCGGGTCAAAACGCGTCCTTGCGCATGCGGTTTTTGACCATCATAAAGCGTCCATTTGAGGAGCGTATTACCAACATCAATCGCCAATAGCGTCATGCTCCGGCGGCCTTGCGTGCGCTGACGCGCGCGCCACGGAGGGATCGCTTTTCGATGGCGGATTTTGCTAGGTTCCCCGCTGGGTTGCCACAGAATTTGCCGCCCAGACTATCCGCCGGTTTACCACCCGTTTTATCTCGCGACGCGCGAACTGAAATTTCGGCTGAGGTGAGCGTTTCCCGCTTGCCAGGCTGATTGATTGGTTCGACAATGAGCGAGCCATCATTTCCAACATCTTTTACCACCGCGTCGTAAGCAGCCGAATGACTTTGCCGCACGGTGATGAGTTGGCCGTGCAATGCATGCAACGTAGTCCAGTCAGCTTTAAAAACATTAAATCCATGCTGACTAAATTGATCCAGAGCGACGACCAACTCCCGTAGCATCAGCGCCAGCAAATCATTGCGCGATGAAAATTTACCAACATGAGACAACACATCGGTCGCTGGCTGGTCGATCAATAACTTCAGCGACTCAGGCAGGCCAATGTTGACCCCGACGCCGATGACCGCGACGGTCGGGCCCAGCATATCGCCTTGCGTTTCAATCAAAATTCCCGCCAGCTTTTCGCCGTTCACCAACACATCATTAGGCCATTTCAACATAGCATCTGATACACCGGCGGCACGCAGTGCGCGCGCCAATACCAACCCCACCATCAACGATAACCCTCCCAACTCGGCAGCACCTTTTTCAAAGCGCCATAACAAAGAATAGGTGAGTGAGCCCGCGAACTTCGATTGCCACACGCGCCCGCGACGTCCGCGCCCCGCAGTCTGCGTTTCTGCGGCGACACAGGTGCCACTGGCTGCACCCGCCGCGCCGCGCGCGAGTAATTCAGTATTAGTGGAACCGATAGTCAGCACAATATCGACATCAAGTCGGCGCGCCTGGCCGCCGAGCGCTTTGCGCACCACATCAATATTCAGCAAATCAATGGCTGACCCGAGCCGGTAGCCGCGGCGCGTGAGACTGAAAATTTTAATCCCGGCTTTGCCGGCATCTTTCAAAGCGTCCGAAATGGCGGAACGCGAGACCCCAAATTTTTGGGCAAGTGCCACACCGGAGATGAAATGTTCTTGCGACAGCTCGGCAAGCAATTGATAGGCGAGTGGGCGCAAATCAAGCCGCCTGCAAGATCTGGCACATCAGCTCACGCATTTTCATTTTTACAGGCCGACACCTCGGCCGCATACGCCACTCCAGCAATCACCGAATCGAGCAGCAACTGCACGCGCGCCGCAAGCTTGCTGGACTCACGATAATCAGCAGGCGCAATAAAATCGACGCGACCTGCATCCAGCAAACGCACGCAGGTCTCTTTAGTTCTGGCAATTTTCGAATTAAATACCGCAATCGCGTGGCCACCACTTTTTTTAGTCAGCGCCATTGACGGCACATCGGTCATGCCGTCGCCAATATAAATAATGTTTGAAAACGGAATCGGGCGCTCGCTCTCGGGCATGTGATCGTTGATGGATTCTGCAAGCGCTTCTTTACCTTTATTGATGCGGAAAAGAAATTGGGTTTTTGAAGTGTCCGTAATCAGCAGCTTCGGGAATGTCGCGATCCCATATTGATTGAAGTGATATTCGGAGGCGTAAATTTGTTTGAAATATTTGCGGATCGACACGCCTTCCAGAATCTCTTTTTGACCCGCCGAAATAATGTAATGCTGAACCTTTACTTTGCCCAACCCGCGCTTTTCAACATAGGCATTGATGTGCGGAAACCACGTTTCCACGCCGGGAAAATATTGAATCTTCTCCGCCATCGCCGCGAAATCCTCGCGCGTGATTTTCACATCGTCGTTTTTATAAAGCTTCTCCAGCATCAACCGCATGTAAACCAACATCGGATCAGAATCCGTTTCGCTCGCCTCTTTATGCACCTGTTTCCAAAATGCCTCCGGCTCAATGCCAATTTTCGGCAGCACCGTGTACTCCTGCATCGGCTGCGGCGACAAGGTGCCATCGAAGTCATAAACGATCGCAATCGTGTCTTGAAAAAACTTTTGTTTGGGTGCGCGTGAAGGCGTTGGGCGAATGTCTTTATTCATAGACAAAGTTTACCAATAACTGCTGGCTTATCTGTGGTCATGTCGCAAAAAAGGGAGCTTGAAGTGTCAACGCGGTTGTGCGATGGGTTGGATGCCGCCTTTGCCTGAGGGCAGATTGTTAGCAGTTTTGAGCGTGAGGATAGACGTCGTGTACAAAACTGAGGCCAAGAGTTGCACAATTTGCAAGAAATTGGGGCGACAGCTCAAGAGCATAGTTACGCCCACTAAATGAACTGACTTGAAGGTGAAGGCGAGCGCCCTGCTCTTTCAGGAGAAGAAGGAATTGCTTATGTGGGTTTAGAACGGCCAGAATTTGAGCAAGAACGTCTTCGGCCATGTCGTCAGTTGACGAATACTCGCCACGTTCAAATGGGTCGGCGTGCCAGTAGCTTTCAGCATACGTGCCTCCCAACTGCTGCCCTTTCGGTGTTTGACGCGGCTGGCCGGAGGTAGCTGAATTGCTCGAAGGCAGACCGAGCTTTCCTGTGATTATGGCGGGATCAATATTGGGATGCCAAATACGCAAGGCGATTGAAAAGTTGTAACGCTGCATTTTGGGATATCTAAAGATTTTCATGAGCGTCTGCCCATAGCCAAGTTCGCTCAATGCAAGCATTAGGTTTCATTTTGCTGAACGAGACCTTACTTCTTCAGACTTGCGAACCTGAGCAATAACCGCATGTCCAGCATAGAAGAGATTCGAGAACGGATTCTTCCCCTCACCAAGTTCCTTCTCGGCGGCCGTGTGTTTGAGTGTTCCGCCACTAGACAATAAATAGAAGACCACTTCGCCTAAGGCTGGCAAAGGAGTGGCAGCGGTTGGTAAGGCCTCCAAACGTCTTTGACTTGCCTCGCGGAGCAGTGTAATACCAGCTGCGCGAACCGGGGCGTGCTCGCCCGCCCCGATGACACCGCCGCCATTGGAAAAGTACAGGCTCGTGCTTCCATCAGCGAGGACGACGAGGGTGTACGCCATACCCTCTTTGACTCCTGTTTCCATAAGTACGCCCCAGACGTTGCTCGCGTACTCACTTGACGCGAGGCCAATGTCTGCCGGCTTCACCGCAAGAGCTTTGGCACGTAGCTCAGCCATGGCCGCTGCCTGCGGCGGCGCCTCCTGTGCCGAAGCGCCGATACCAAGACCGGCGAGAATGGATGCGAAGATACGTTTCATGATGCCCGACTCAATATTGGGAGACACAACCGTGTCTACCCAACATCTGCTTCAATCCGCATACACGCCTGCCTTCTTAATGATCGGGCCCCACTTGGCAATTTCAGCGACCAGATGGGTGCGCAAACCTTCGGGCGTTTGGCGTGCGATGGGTTCGGGTGCGGTGCCGAGTTCGGCGAGTCGCGCTTTAACGTCGTTGTCCTTCAAGGCCTCTTGCAACGCCTTCGTCAGCTTTTCGTTGATTGCTTTGGGTGTCGACTTGGGCGTCCACACGCCATGCCATACGCCCACATTAAAGCCTTTTAGTCCGCTTTCATCGAGCGTCGGAATGTTGGGCAGCGATGCGACACGCGTGGTTGAGGTAACGCCAAATACTTTTACTTTGTCGCCCTTGATTTGTGAGGTGGTGTTGGTGGTTTGATCGCACATGAAATCGACTTGACCGCCGAGCAGGTCGGTCATGGCGGGTGCGGTGCCTTTGTAGGGAACCGTCAAAACTTCGGTCTCGATCGCGCTCATGAACAACATGCCGCACAAATGCGAGGCCGAGCCGATTCCCGCGTTGGCGTAGGAGATTTTGGCTTTGTTGGTCTTGACGTAGCTGAGAAAGTCCTTGAAATTATTGGCGGGGATATCTTTTTTGCTGATCAGCGTCATCGGCACTTCTGTCACCAAACCAACCGGCTCCAGATCCTTGGTGGCATCATATTTCAAGGTGCGATAGAGCGCGGGCGCGGTTGAGATACCAATGTGCATGAGCAGGATGGTGTAGCCATCAGCGGGCGCTGCCACGACGCGACCCACGCCAATGGTGCCGCCTGCGCCACCCACGTTTTCGATGAGGATTGGCTGGCCCAGTGATTTCGACATTGCCGCGCCAACCGTGCGCGCCACGGTGTCCGTCGGACCACCGGCAGCGAACGGCACAATCATGGTGATAGGTTTGGCTGGGTAAACATCGGCGGCGTTTGCAAAAAGCGATGCGGTGCCAAATGCGAATGATGCAGCGATAAGTGCGAGTGATCGGAATTTCATAACTCCTCCAAGAGATTATTGTTGTTTCTGATTTTTACAACACATCTTGATTCTACTGCAAGTTGCAAATCGTGCTGCCGCACTCAAAGTTGATGCACTTGACTGGATTTTTTGCTAAATCCGGCAGACTGTATTCAAACACCTTACTCTAATATTGACGGGAATCTGCAAGCATAAGTGGCTCAAACGGCGCGTCTAGCTTGCACTTTTCAATTTTGATCCCATCATTTCCCCCATTCTAACCGCGCGAGCGGGCGACCAATCTGGATTGAACGTGAGCGTGTTTTGGGGGAACAGCAGGACTACGGTTGAGCCCAACAAAAACCGGCCCATCTCTTCCCCTTTTTTGAGCACGACGGGCTGGTTCTGATATTGCCATTCGCGCACCTGGCCGGTGCGCGGCGGATTTACGATGCCGTGCCACACGGTCGCCATCGATCCCACAATCGTTGCGCCGACGAGCGTGAGTACAAAGGGCCCAAGCTTGCTCTCAAACACGCAGACCACGCGCTCATTGCGTGCAAACAAGCCCGGCACGCCGCGCGCAGTAGTGGGATTCACTGAAAATAGTTCGCCCGGCACGTAAATCATTCGCGCTAACTTGCCATCACAAGGCACGTGAATGCGGTGGTAATCTTTCGGCGACAGATACAGGGTGGCAAACTGGCCATCGTTAAATTTCTCGGCGAGCGCGTGGTCTCCACCGACCAATGCTGATGTCGAGTAATAGTGTCCCTTGGCCTGGAATATCTGGTTATCGACTATTGCGCCGCATTGACTGATCGAGCCATCAACCGGGCTCACAAAGTCGGCATCGGCAATCGGCCGTACACCGGCGCGCAAGGGGCGCGAAAAAAATTCGTTGAAACTCTGATAGCTCGTGACATCGGAATCGGCCGCCTCGGCCATGTTGACACCATATTTCGCAACAAACCAACGAATTAAACGCGTTGTCACGCCACCAACTTTTGCACTGGCGACGACACCCGCAAACGCAGTGAGGGCTTGCTTGGGCAACAGGTACTGCGG
>ENA-OFCI01000048-OFCI01000048.1-metagenomes-genome-assembly--contig:-NODE-48-length-73990-cov-7.236207_pt1 | contig 73990 bp, 62 predicted proteins | sample MGYA00153391_OFCI01 | MGnify analysis MGYA00153391
CCGCCTGAATATCGTCGAGCCGGGCTTCGATCGACTCTAGCCGCGTTTTCACGCCGAATACCGAGAACGGCATCACCAGAAACAGCAACGCCAACCGCCAAGGTGACGTGAGCTGCATCAGCGGCTCAATCAGCTCGGACGCGTGGGGACTTTTTATATGCCAATCCCAGGTCACGTAGTACATGCCGATGTGATAAAAAATCAGCAGCCCGAACGCGATAATACGAATCCAGTCGAGATCGAATCGGCGGGGCGAAGCGGCAGGCGGGAATGTGTTCATGGAAACGATCCTAATGAAAACATCAGCGTATGGCGTTGCCGATGAACGCGCAGCCAATATGTGGCCAGTGGTTTTAAATTTGTGGCGAACGGAATTTATCGCCCAGCTGGCTGAAAAACTCGTGCCGATAGCGTCGGCTGAGCCGTATTTTCTCGCCGCTTTTGAGTACCAGCAGCGCATCGCCACTCATCAAGGGTGTGATCTGGGCAAGATGCCGGATATTAACGGCGCTAGAGCGGTGAATGCGCACGAATTTTGTTGCATTTGCGCTTTCAGCGAAATTAATGGCGGCATCGGCAGCACGCGCCAAAAATGCGGTCAAGGTAATGCGTTGCAAGGAGCTTTCGGGTCCAGCATGAAGCCGACAATAGTTATCTTCCGCCTCGACCCATGCAATCGAATCCAGCGCAATTGGTTTGGGGTTGCCTTGCTCGCGCAGGCAAAAAAATGGCAGCGCCAATGACGCTACGCTTGCGCGTTTGATGATGGTGAGCGCCGATGAAATACGCTGCTGACGTTCTGCGGGAAGTTGTGTTTGTAGGCGCTGGCGGACGCGGTGAAGTGTTGCCTGCAGGCGCTCGCGGGTGTAGGGCTTCAACAAATAATCGACGGCGTTAATTTCAAATGCGCGGGTTGCGTGCTCGCTGAAAGCGGTGATAAATACGACCAGCGAAAATGATGAAATCTGTGCCGCCACATCAAGTCCGGTCATGCCCGGCATCTGAATATCAAGAAAGCTGACTTCAGGGCGCAGTGATTCCGCCAATGCCGCGGCGTGGGTGCCATTTTCGGCTTCTGCCACCACGGCGATATCGGGCTCGGCAGCGAGCAGGCGGGCGAGTTTGCGGCGCGCCGCGGGCTCGTCTTCGGCAATCATGACTCGCATCACAACAGCGTACTCGCAGGTAATTTAATCAGCACTTCAACGCCCTGCGGCTTGAGCCGGTTAAGCGTAATGACGGCGCGATTCGCATACATTTGATTGAGCCTGGCGCGGGTGTTGGCGAGCCCGATGCCGCCTTCACGCGTATCGCGCTCAAGATCGCCGACATCCGCACTGATGCCAACACGCAGCTCACCGTGGGCGACGTCGCCTGAAACCTTGATATTCGCGGGCAAACTGCATTTTTCAACACCGTGATGAACGGCGTTTTCGATCAACGGTAACAGCAACAGGCAAGGAACCATGCAGCCACGCGCCGCATCATCACAATCAATTTGCACCTGCACGCGTTCACCAAATCGGGCTGCCATGATGTCGAGATAGGGCTCAAGAATATGCAACTCTTCGCGCAACGTGTGCTGCGTCTGGTTCGACAGCGCCAGCGTACTGCGCAGCAAGTCGCCAAGCCGTTCCAGCACCTTATCGGCTCGCTCTACATCTTCGCCCATCAACGAAGAAACCAGATTGAGTGTATTGAATAAGAAATGCGGCTGTAATTGATCCTGCAGCCGCGCCAGCCGCGCCCGCGAAAGCTCGGCTTCGATTCGCGAGACTTCAAGCTTGTGGCGCTGTTCGCGTTGCATCAGCACCATGCCGTAGCAGATGCCGGCGAGTAGGGCGTAGGTCACAAAGTCTTTGGGTGCTTCGTAGCTCAGCACCGACCACCAGCGGCCGGGCTGATATGGTGTGTCCATCAAAAAGTAAACAAAAAATCGTATCGTGAACATCAGGCTGACGTGCGCGATAGAAAAGCCGCATGCCACGGCAATGTGAACCGCACCGATTTTTAACTTGTTCCAGTTGGCCGTATCAGCGAAATTAATCCAGCGATAAATCAGCGGCATCAGCAATGCAACGGCAAATACACTGCTCATTTCCCACAGAAACGGTTCCCATAAATGCCTACCGCCGTGTTGCACATAAGTTTGTAGCGCAGCCAAAGAGAGCAGTAGCCCAACGCCGATCCAAAAGAAAACGTAGGTCGCGTTGCGCCTGGAATGCGAACGATTCGGCGCCATTTGGTTCGCATCGGCAGAATCAGAAGTGGGCTGTGCGGTCACTGCTTGGTGCTGAGGGGAAAGATCAGACATCTTGCAATCCGCGGTGGTGGGATCGCTAGTCTACTATCGGCGCGGCTGCATTAGCCAGACGCGAGAGGCAAGTTTTGAAACGAGCGCTGTTTACTTATCTGTTTGCTTGAGCAATAAAAATGAAAACCCCAGCAAGGGCGTGCCGTTTGGAGCATAGCTGCTCGTAAAGCACCGCCTTTGCTAGGGTTTCAGCTGCGTCAAATGTTTTGCTGGCTGCTAACCATTGCTCTTGGACAGTTCCATCAAAAATGCCTCGAACCGCATTTTGTTGAGCATGCCGGCTTTGCTGGCGTCGTATTTTGCGAAGGTCATTTCCATTTTTTTCATCAGGTCTGCTTTTGAGGTCATGTAGCCCAAACTGCCATCGCTTTTTTGCAATTCCATGATGAATGCGAGCGCTTTTTTGGAATCGACCATGTTGTCTTTGGTGGCAGGCATTTTGGCCAGCATGTCTTCGGCGCGCTTCATGAATTCGGCCTTAGAGATCATGCCGTCTTTGTTGATGTCGCACATTTGCACGAAGCGCTGGAGCTCTTCTGGTGAGCCGTCGGCGAAAGCAGGTGCGGCAATACTGACCATTGCAGTGGCAATTGCCGCCATCAGTACGCGGCTTAAATTAGATTTATTCATGTTCAAAGTCCCTTCAATCAGTGGTGGGTAGGCGCCATGTGAATCGGAAACATTGACGTCCCGAACTCATCATTGCGCAACATTCTGATTGGTCGCAAGGCTTGCCGTCGCCTTACAATAATTAAGAATTAACAATTAAAAAAGTAGGAATTATTGCTGCATTTGCGCTAATTTTTATGGGCTATGCATCGTGGGCCACCGCAAAGCGTTTGGCCATTTCGGCCAGCACGTCAAGCTGCTCGTCAAATGTGCGGCAGTAAAGGCACACCGCGAGATGGTTTTTGAGCCGCAACTCTTCTTCGTCGGATAGAGGCCGATCGCGTTTGATGCTCAACATTTGCGACGCTTGTTTGCAGGATATTGCCTGTTCAGTTTTCATTTTGAGAACCATGTTCGATCCAGGCACTCGCGCAGCGACAATCTGGCGCGATGCAGCATCACCCAACAATTGGACGCGCTGATTGCCTCGGCCTTACAAATTTCGTCAGTTTCTTCGCCCAATACTTCGCGCTGAAAAAACACTCGCGCCGTCGCTGGGGGCAATTTGTCCATGCATGACTCAAAAGCCAAAAAAAATGCTTTTTGCAGGGCCGCATCATCGGGCGCAGCCCAGGTTGCCATGGCGGCGCGCCAATGGCCGGTCTCGTCAAACATGCGGTCAAACCATGCGGTGTCGGTATCTTCTGCCTCGGCCGGCGGCTGCACAAAACGTTCACGATCGGAGACAGCGCGGCGTTGAAAATCAATAATTTTAAATTTCAAAATCGACGTCAGCCAGGTGCGGAGTGTTGAATTTCCGGCAAAGCCGTCGATGCCGCCCAGCGCCGCCAGCAATGCTTCCTGCACCACCTCTTCGGCCGCGTCGGATTCGCGCAGGCGCGCGGTTGCGAATCGAATCAGATAACTGCGATGCGTTTCGATTTCAATAAACAGCGTGGCTTTTTGGTTGGGCAGCAGTGGCATGATGTTGGCGATGGATTGTCGGCAAGTGTGGATTTGAATTGTTTGAATATGACGGGTCGATTCGCGCGATCAATGTAATTTTTTGGGCGGCTTTTTATTACTGACGATTTTGACCAGCGGTGGCCGTGTGCGCAAGGACAAAAAATATTTGTAAACATCAACCGCCAACAACGGCAGATCCTCGCGGCATTCGATCATCAAATCCACCATGTCGCGCGGCTTGATCTGTTTTAACGCTTTCGGTTCGATTTCGCCCGCCAATAAACTGATCGGAAACAGCAACTCGTTGATTTCGTCCTCCTCACCCGCTTCGTCCCACGGCGTCGGTGAAAAATCAACGCCATCCAGATATGCCTGACACCAGGTCTCGTAGTCGAAGTCATCTTCTGCCGCACCATCATCGCGATGCAGCAACATGCCGACGGCCTCACCCGCGATCAAATCGGCAACGATTTCGCCATAGAAGCGCATTAAAAGATTGTTGACTTCGGTTTCTTGGGCAGCGCTTTCATATTTCGGATTGCCGAGTACGGCCGGCATCCACTGCGCAGGCGTAATTAATTCCGGGCCGCTGATGACTGCGCAAAGAAAGCCCTGAATTTCATCCAAGCCCATGGCTTGCTTCGAAAAAATGGGCGACGCAAGCAGCGCTTCAAGGTGCGTGATCTCTTCGTCGCTAAGCGCAATATTGGGCGTGGTGGTCAGATTAGTGGTCATGATGGCTCGGGGATATTTTTGAAATTTATAAAAGCTAAAGGCTACTATCGGCGGTAGTTTCAGAGCATTTGTTGCTGCGAGCGCCCTCAGATGCTGGAGATGGATTGTTGAGATTGGTGGCGGCGGGTCAGTTGCACCGCCGTAGGCAACAGGACGTCTTGCTTCGCAAATTCAGATTGCCGGGCCGCAGCGCAACTTGGCTTAGGCGAAAAATTGCTCCATCTTTACGAGAATGTTTCATCCGCTGCCAGATAGCGCCACTTGCCCGCAGGCAAATTGCCCAGCGGAATCATGCCAATACGGGTTCGTTTGAGGCCCACCACATTAAGCCCCACCAATTCGCACATGCGACGAATTTGGCGCTTCTTGCCTTCTCGCAGCACAAATCGAAGCTGATCCTCGTTTTGCCATGATACCTTGGCCGGGCGCAACACTTCGCCATCGAGCGACAGGCCATGATTCAGCAGTTTCAAATCTGCTTCAGTCAAACTGCCTTCGACGCGCACCAGGTATTCTTTTTCAACTGCAGAGTTATCACCAATCAGCTGTTTGGCGACGCGACCGTCCTGTGTAAAAACGATCAGCCCGACTGAATCAATATCGAGTCTGCCTGCCGGCGCCAAACCCTTGGCCTGCATGGGGTGGAATTTGATCGTGGTGGGATCATCTTCCCAGCGATTTTCTTCTGTGAATAAAACTGAGGCAGGCAAATGTCCATCTTCGGCTTGTCCGGAAACGTAGCCAACCGGCTTGTTCAATAAAATCGTCACGCGCCGTTCTTGCTCTTCAGCAGCGGCCGGATGCACCGCAATTTCTACCTCTGGCATCACCCGTGAACCGAGTTCGTTGATGATCACACCATCCACTTTTACCCAGCTTTTGGCGATCCATTCATCGGCCTCGCGGCGCGAACAGATACCGCGATTAGACATCAGTTTTGACAGACGAATCGAGCCATCATCGGGTGGGCCCTGGTGAGCATTGGGGGCGTGTGCCGCGGGGGCTTTGGGTTCGCGGGGAGGGCGCTCGGCTAGTGTCATGCCGCGCTGCTCACGCGGGGTTTGACGCGGCGTGAACGGTGCGCGCTCCGCGCCGGGCTTGGGCGCGGAGCGGGTATGCGCGCTTCGCGGCCCATGGGGTTTCGTAAACTCGGGTTTTGTGTACTCTGGTTTCGCGTATGCGGGCTTCCGGCCTGCCACGGCATCTCGTTCAGCCGTTAAAGGTAAGGTCGCCGTATCAGGCGCATGTGGTGTGCGCGGGCGACGACGTGTAGGGTCGACAGGTAGGCCCGCACTGGCGTTGCGTGCGCTGGTATTGGCGGTAGCGGTAGTGGAAGCACCGCGGTCACTGTACTTCGCCTTTTTTGCCTCGCGAACCGCGTCTTTAGTGCGTCTCACCAAGGCCCGCGCGCGCGCGCCACTGGCCGAAGTGGTCTCCAAGTCGCGCGCAACGGTAGTAACGCTCACGGCTGGTTTGGTTAAAACTGGGCGGTCAGGTTTTTTAGTCATAGCCGCTATTGTAAAGCGCTATTGATTCGGGATGAGGCGTGAGCAATAGAGTTTAAAAATAGTTTTTGCGCAATTGATCGTAAACTTCACACGTCCGGCATTTTTTTGTAAGCGTCAGTCTTATTACTTAAACTCAAAAATGTCGCTCAACATCGGCGCTTCATTTCGACATTCAAACCCTCAGCAAATCTATGAAACATAATTTTTACGCAGGCTTATCGACTGGTGGCTTTCATCGTGTGCACTACACCGAATGGGGCGATGCGACTAACCCACGCGTGCTCATTTGCGCGCACGGGCTGACCCGCTGCGGACGTGATTTTGACACGTTGGCTGCTGCGCTTTCCACCCAGTACCGGGTGATCTGCCCGGACGTGGCAGGACGTGGCGAAAGTGATTGGTTCATCCACAAAACCGATTACAACTATCCGCAATATTTGAACGATATGTCGGCACTTATTGCTCGTGCCGATGTGGCAGAGGTGCATTGGGTGGGCACGTCGATGGGCGGCATTATCGGCATGTTGCTGGCGGCGCAAGCCAATTCACCCATTACCCGGCTGGTGGTCAACGATGTCGGCACCTTGCTGCCCAAGTCTGCGCTGGAGCGAATTAACCAATACGTGGGCAAATCGCCCGCATTCGCAGATATTGACGCCGCGGTAGAGGCGGTTCGTGCGGTCAGCCCGTTTGGGCCGTTAACCGATGATCAATGGCGTACCTTGACCCTGCCGTTGATAAAACCAACTGACGACGGCAAATGGATATTCCGCTATGATCCGGGCATTGGTGACGCATCTCGCGCGGCCCCGGTTGTCGACATCGATCTTTCGCTATTTTGGAACGCCATCAAATGTCCGGTGCTGTTAACGCGGGGTGCTGATTCTGATTTGCTGCTTAAATCCACGTTTGATCAAATGTGCAGCAAGGCCGATGTGCGTGGGATTGAGTTTGCGCATGTCGGGCATGCGCCGATGTTTCAGACCCGCGATCAGCTGGAGGTTGTAAGAGATTTTTTATTGCAGATTCCGCGTTAATCGATTTGGTTAAGAAGTTTAAGTTAATTTAAAATCCTATATTCGGCGGCCCTTAGCTGCCAGTTTTGCTTCATAAGCCGCTCTATTTGATGCTCTACGTTTTAGAGTTCAGTTGTTCATTCAGTTGTCTTTAGACTGTTACGCATTGCCGTTACGATAACGATAACGGCTGCGTAAATTGCTTTAGGAAACGCGAATATATGTATCACGGCGAACGATTCAACGGTTATTCCCACCTTGCAGGCGCACTGCTGGCGTTGGCTGGCGCAATGGCGCTGATTGTCTATGGCGCTGTTCACGGCGACCCTTGGAAAATCGTCAGTTTTTCGATTTATGGCAGCACGCTGATTTTATTGTTCAGCGTTTCGACGCTCTACCACAGCACGCGCGGCAGGGCCAAAAACGTATTTCAAAAACTTGATCACAGCGCGATTTATTTATTGATCGCGGGCACGTATACGCCTTTCACCCTGGTCACATTGAGCGGCGGCTGGGGCTGGTCGTTATTTGGCGTCGTCTGGGGCCTGGCCGTGATCGGCATTGTGCAGGAGTTATGGACCGCGAAAGGGCAGCGTGTGCCTTCACTGGTGATTTACATCGTGATGGGCTGGGTTGCAGTGGTGGGCGTGGTACCGATGATCAAGGCGCTGACCTGGCCCGGCTTTTTATGGGTAGCGGTCGGGGGCCTGGTTTACACCGCAGGGACCGTTTTCTATTTTTTCGATAAAAAATTTAAGCACTGGCACGGCATATGGCATTTATTTGTGTTGGGTGGCGCGGGTATTCACTATTTTGCAATTTTTAAATATGTGGCTGTACCCTGATTGAGGCATTACGCCCACCTTGTCTTAGTGGGTAACATACGACTTTTGCTTTGAAGGTGTTTATTTGCCGTTGAAGGTCATGACTTCGCATATCGTGACCTGTATGTTGTAGTGAAGAGACGTTTCTCGTCCGGTAGCAGAAGAACAAAATTTAATCGCTGATTTTTTTTGAAAGGGAGTGTCATGAATCTGATAGAACGCGCAAAAAATATTTGCTTGTCACCCAAAACTGAATGGGAGGTGATCAGTGCAGAAACCACCGAGACTCAGGCGCTGATGTTGGGTTATGTGGCTCCGCTGGCGGCTATTGGTGCGGTCGCCGGGTTTGTGGGTAATTCGATTATTGGCCATTCCAGTTTTTTCCTTGGAAACTACCGTACCCCCATATTTATGGGTTTGGGCATCGCGGTGCTGACGTTTGTGATGGCGTTTGTCGCTGTTTTTGTACTGTCTTTGATTATTAACGCGCTGGCGCCGACATTTGGCGGCGAGAAAAACTCCGCGCAGGCCTTGAAGGTGGCAGTTTATTCCTACACACCGGCATGGATTGTCGGTATTTTTTATCTTATACCGGGGCTGAGTATTTTGGCGGTGCTGGGTTTGTATGCCTTGTATTTGCTCTATCTGGGCTTGCCAAAGCTCATGAAAAGCCCCGAGGACAAGGCAATCGGCTACACCGCTGTGGTGGTTATTTGTGCCATTGTGCTGTCGATCGTGATTGGCGTGTTGACCACCTGTATCGGCGGCGCCGGGATGCTGGCGTCGGGTGCGCTGAATGGCATGAGCGGCCGCTCGTCGGGCGTGCTGGGTGGCATGAGCAGCCGCTCGTCGGGCTCGGACATCGTGGTCGATAAAGACAGCCCGCTCGGTAAATTGCAGGATTTCAGCAAATCCATGGAAGCAGCTGGCAAAAAAATGGAAACCGCTGAGAAAAGCGGCGATCAGGCGGCGCAAATGGCCGCCGCCACCGGTGCTCTGGGCGCGTTGTTGGGCGGCGGGAAAAACGTTGAAGCGATTGGTGTTGATCAGCTGAAAACATTTATCCCGGACACGCTGGCGGGCCTGGCGAAAAAAAGTAGCAAGGCCGAAAAAAATGGTATGGCCGGTATTACTGGTTCGACAGCAGAAGCCACCTACGGCGATGATTCTGGCAAGAGTATCGAATTAGAGTTATCTGACACCGGCGGTGCCAGCGGCCTGATGGGATTGGCAGCGTCGATGAATGTGCAGGGTGAAAAGGAAGATCAGTATGGCTCTGAAAAGACGACGAAGGTGAATGGCCGGATGATTACCGAAAAAGTGTCCAAAAACGGCGGTGCCAATGAATATAGCGTCGTGGTCGGCGGTCGTTTCGTGGTGAGCGCCAAAGGGCGTGGCTTAAGTATCGGGGATGTCAAAAATGCCGTGACCAGCATGGATCTTGCCAAGTTGGAGAGCATGAAAGACGCCGGTGTGACGGCGGCAAAATAAGCCTAAACCGCGCTTTATTCAAGCTAAACGGTAGGCGCAACCTACCGTGAACTTGGGCCGCCCGTCATTTTGATGGGGGCGGCAGACGCTATTGCCGGTAAACTGCAGGCTATGAAACCTACTATTGTTATTGTTGGTCGACCCAATGTCGGTAAATCGATGCTTTTCAACCGCCTGACCAAGACGCGTGATGCGCTGGTCGCGGATTTGCCCGGCCTTACCCGGGATCGACACTATGGCCACGGCAAAGGCGCATCACGGCCCTATTTGGTGGTGGATACCGGCGGCTTTGAGCCGGTGGTTACCGAGGGCATCCTGCACGAAATGGCCAAGCAGACGTTGCAGGCCGTTGCCGAGGCAGATGCGATCATTTTTGTGGTGGATGGTCGTCAGGGACTGACGCCGCAAGACAAAATTATTGCGGAGCGTTTGCGCCGCGATGCGCAAGGGCGCGGCATCCCGCTCATCATCACGGTGAATAAAGCCGAAGGCATGAATGAAGATGTGGTCGTCGCCGAATTCCATGAGCTGGGCCTCGGCTTGCCGGTGGCGATTTCGGCGGCGCACGGGGAGGGCGTACGTCAGCTGATTGAAGATGTGCTGGTGCATTTTCCTGAAGCTGAAGAAACCACCGACGAATCTACCCCCAAAATCGCGATTGTGGGACGACCCAACGTAGGTAAATCAACGCTGGTGAATCGGCTGGTGGGCGAAGAGCGTGTGATCGCGTTCGATGAGCCAGGTACCACCCGGGATTCGATCTATATTCCCCTTAATTTTCACGGCAAGGATTACACCTTGATCGATACGGCTGGTATTCGCCGCAAGGGAAAAGTGTTCGAGGCGGTTGAAAAATTCTCCGTGATCAAAACGTTGCAGGCGATTGAAGACGCCCATGTGGTGGTGTTGCTGCTTGACGCGCGCCAGGAAGTTTCAGACCAGGATGCGCATATCGCAGGTTTCATACTGGAATCAGGTCGTGCTGTCGTGGTCGGAATCAATAAATGGGACAACCTCGACGATTACACCCGCGAGCGCACCAAATCTGACTTTGACCGCAAGCTGCATTTCCTCGACTTCGCCCGCATGCACACGGTCTCAGCCAAGGACGGCATGGGCATGGCGCCGTTGTTCCAGTCGATTGATGAGGCGTTTGCAGCGGCGATGGCCAAGCTATCGACGCCCAAGCTGACGCGTGCAATGATGGCGGCAACAGCCGCTCATCAGCCGCCAATGAATGGCCTGCATCGCCCCAAATTGCGTTACGCGCATCAAGGGGGGCACAATCCGCCGGTGGTGGTGATCCATGGATCGGGTTTGGACGGCGTCGCCGATAGCTACGTGCGATATTTAGAAAATTCGTTCCGTACCGCGTTTAAGCTTCGCGGCACCCCGCTCAGAGTGCAACTAAACAGTGCACACAATCCGTATGCGGATAAAAAGCCGCAAGTATTGACCGCAAGCCAGGAAAATCAGCGTCGTCGCGGCAGAGTGCGTATGAAGCGTAAATACGCCTGATAGCGTACGCAAAGCGCTTGAAAACAGCGGCAAGGCCCCTAAATCAGTGTAGCGGGCTGCATCTTCGGAGGCTCCATTGCTACGGCGTCTTGCGCGCCACCATAAATACTTCGTGGGTTGAACCGGTTATTGGAACTTGGTTGCTTTTTACCTGTCTGTACATCGCAAATGCACGATTTTAAAAAGTACGTTAAAGTTGCATGACCCTGTTCTACTTCGTCAGCCATCACTTTTTTAATTGCTGATTTTTATCTGAAATACAACCTTAAGCTGGAGAATAAAAACATGAGTGCAAAAGGGCAACTATTACAAGACCCGTTCCTGAATATTTTGCGTAAGGAACACGTCCCCGTCTCAATCTATTTAGTGAACGGCATCAAGCTCCAGGGCCAAATTGAGTCTTTTGACCAATACGTGGTGTTGCTCAAGAATACGGTTACGCAGATGGTTTACAAACACGCCATATCGACGGTCGTACCGGCCCGTGCGGTAACGGTGCCATTTGAGAATCCAAGCGAAGCCTAGTCATTCGTCGGGAGAGTTTCGAAGGCTGCTTTATTCGGGTCTCTCCCGCTCGATACCGTGCCACTTTCCAACATCAGTGCGACAACATCGGTGCGATCAGCATTTTGGTGTTTCGAAACCGCAACCCTTGTAGTTTGGAGGCATAGTCTTCACATTACTAATGGTCCGAACGCTTGGAAATGTTCAAATCACGATCGTCTCAAGCCAGTGCCGGGAAGAGCGTTGTTTAATGCAGCGTTCTCCCAGCTCACAAGATCAAATTTAAGCTCAAGCCGCGATAGATGATGCCCATCACATCAAATTCATGAAACCAAATTACGCGCCCTCGGCGCAGCCACAGGGTGCTGCAGTATTAGTGGGCATAGACTTTAGTGAACCGCTCTTTGAAGCGCAACTGGAAGAAGCGGTTGAGCTTATTTCCAGTGCGGGTGCCAATGTGGCAAGCACTATTACGGGCAAGCGGCATAAACCTGATTCAGCGACTTTTGTGGGCAGCGGTAAGGTCGAGGAAATTGCGGCAGCGGTTGAACATGCAGATGCCTCGCTGGTAGTATTTAACCATCAGCTTTCGCCTATCCAGATCAGAAATGTTGAAAAAAGTGTTGGCGTTCGAGTGATTGATCGCACGGATTTGATTCTGGATATTTTTGCTCAGCGTGCTCGATCCGCAGAAGGCAAGCTGCAAGTTGAACTGGCTCAGATGCAGCATTTGCTGACCCGCCTGGTCCGCGGCTGGACGCATCTGGAGCGCCAGCGTGGCGGAATCGGCGTGCGCGGTGGGCCGGGCGAAAGTCAGCTGGAAATTGACCGCCGTTTGGTCGGCGATCGCATTAAACGATTAAAAGATAAGCTCAAAAAATTGCAGCGCCAACGCGATACGCAGCGCTCCGGACGCGCCCGCTCGGATACTTTTTCAGTTTCGATTGTTGGCTACACCAATGCTGGTAAATCCACTCTGTTCAATCGTCTCACAGGCGCGACGGCGTATGTGGCCGACCAACTATTCGCAACTCTGGATACCACCACGCGTCGTATTTATGTCGGCGATAGAGCGGCAAATCATGAATATGATCACGACGATAATTATGTATCGCCCAAATTCAATGTGGCGTTGTCTGACACGGTAGGCTTTATTCGTAATCTGCCGCACGGTCTGGTGGCGGCGTTTCACGCTACTTTGACTGAAGCGCTCGAGGCGGACTTGTTATTGCATGTGGTGGACGCATCGAACCCGATGCGTGATCAACAAATATTTGAAGTAAATAAAGTGCTGACTGAAATTGGCGCGGCCGCCATTCCACAAATTACCGTCTATAACAAGATTGACCGGCTGGACATGGGGCAGATGAGTACGCCACTCGGTGCGGTTATTCGTGATGAGGATGATAAAATCATCGAAGTTCGGGTGAGCGCCAAGTCGGGTGCGGGAGTGGACTTGTTACGCGATGCGATGCGGGAACGGGCAAAGTTGGCGCAATCAATTAAAGGTGACGGCTTTGATCGAGGCGAATTTACCCAAAATGAGGAAGTGCGTGCAACCGCAGAGGCGGCACATTACGCAAACAACGCAGATAATGAAGTTAATAACGAACACCAGGACGAAGCAATTTTATCAGACCAAGCGCACCACCGCGCGCATCTCGAGGTTCATTAATTTTATGTCATCACTTGTACCAACACGGTTTCCCATTGCAGCGATGCTTATCAAACTGTTCTCTATTTTAATTGCCGTATTGGTCTATCCGTTGGTCAGACTGAAATACAGTTCCACGCATCGCCCACATTACGCCGGGGCTATGCCCAGCAGCACGCATGACGACAATCTGCACGGCATCACTAAGGAGGGTATAGAAATGTCGATGAACGATCCGCAATGGGGCAAGCGCGGCAATAAAAATGAAGGCGGCCCGCCGGACTTTGACGAGATCGTTCGTAAACTTAATCAGAAATTAAGCGGTTTGTTTGGCAAGAAAAATTCCCCAACCAGCGGCGGTGATAACGGTAGCGGCCAATTTGGCGGCCCCAGCAAAGCAGCCATGGGCGGTGGTTTTTTATTCGCGATTATTTTGGCATTGGCGGTATGGCTTGCGAGCGGCTTCTATATCGTTGAAACCGGACGCAAAGGGGTAGAGCTGCGGTTGGGAAAGTACAAGCAGACGACAGGCGCAGGATTGAATTGGCGGCTTCCGTATCCGATCGAAAGTAATGAGATCGTAAACATTGATAACGTCGAGGTTGTTGAGATCGGGCACCGCAACAATCAGAAATCAAAGGTTCCCGAAGAAGCGCAGATGCTGACCGAAGATCAGAATATTGTTGATGTTCAATTTGCGGTTCAGTACACGCTCCGAAGCCCCGAAGATTTTCTGTTCAACAACAAAGATCCAAAAGAAGCGGTAAAGCAGGTTGCTGAAACTGCGATGAGAGAAATCGTCGGAAAAAGTAAAATGGATTTTGTACTTTATGAAGGTCGCGCTGACATAGGCGCACGCGCTAAAACACTAATGCAGTCACTATTGGACCGCTACAAAACGGGTATTCAGATATCGACGGTAACCATGCAAAACGCGCAACCTCCGCAGCCTGTTCAGGCAAGCTTTGATGACGCTGTTCGGGCCAAGCAAAATAGTGAGCAGCTAAAAAATGATGGTGAAGCATATGCAAATGACATTCTGCCTAAAGCGCGCGGTTCAGCTGCCCGTTTGCTTGAGGAGGCGGAAGGATATAAGCAAAGTGTGGCCGCGAATGCCCAGGGCGATGCATCGCGTTTCTCGCAAATTTTAACCGAGTATGAAAAAGCGCCAGGTGTTACCCGTGAGCGCATATATCTGGACGTGATGCAACAGATTATGCAAAACACCAGCAAAGTTCTCGTTGATCAAAAAGGCGGCCAAAACATGCTCTACATCCCGCTGGACAAGATTATGCAAATGCAAACCCAGTCTACATTGCCGGAAGCCATATCCTCTGAAACAGCGACGCAACGTGCCGCGGCCATTGCCAGCCAGACACCGGCGACGGTTCCGGTAGCAGTGGATGCGACGCGTGCACGCGACCCGCGCGCGCGTGAAAACCGCTAATTCAGGCAGCGCTAGTCCGCATTGCTAATTTAATATTCCCGCTCGAACGCCACAAAGATCTCGGAAAATACTATGCAAAAAAATCTTCCCTTTATTGGTATTGTCGTCCTCCTCATCCTGATCGTTCTGGTCATGTCGGCCTACACTGTTGATCAGCGACAAGCCGCTATTAAATTCAGACTGGGTGAAGTCAGGGCCATCCAAAAGGAACCTGGCCTGTATTTTAAATTGCCCATGATCGAAAATATCCGTGTTTATGACACGCGCATTCAGACCCTGGATACAAAAGACTCTGAACGAATTCAAACCAAAGAAAAAAATAATGTTCTGGTGGATTCATACGTCAAATATCGCATCGTTGATTTTCAACAATTCTATGTTTCAACTGGCGGAGATCTGACTAGGGCAGAGTTACGGCTTTCGCAAAGCGTCAACGATGACCTCAGAGCAGAATTTGGTCAACGGTCACTGGCGGAGGTAATTTCGGGCGAGCGCGACAAGTTCATGGGTAACTTGCGGGTCAAAACAGACAAGGATGCGCGCAGCATTGGTATTGAAGTCGTTGACGTGCGGTTAAAACGGGTCGATTTGGTGCCTGAAATCAGCGCGGCCGTTTATCAACGGATGGATTCAGAGCGCAAACGGGTTGCGAATGAATTACGCTCAACCGGCGCAGGTGAGGCTGAAAAAATCCGCGCTGAAGCTGAACGTGAGCGCGGCATCTTGCTGGCAAAGGCGAATCGCGATGCGCAAAAAATTAAAGGCGAGGGTGACGCAGAAGCATCAAAAATATACGCTCAGGCATTTACGAAAAATCCGGAGTTCTATGCGTTTTATCGAAGCATGGAAGCTTATCAAAAAAGCTTCAAAAACCGCAGTGACGTCATGGTTCTTGACCCGAGTTCAGAATTTTTTAAATATTTGAAAAGTCCGGGCAAGACGGGGAAATAGGCAGTTTTAGAGTCGGTGTTGCAAACGCCAGCCTGATTTTTTTCAAAGCAACAAGCAGGAGAGACTCACCGTCGGCGTTTCACAATTCATTCGCGTATAATTCGATAACGGCGCGTCCCAAAATGGGCGTGCCGTTTTTGCGTGCGGGTTTTGTTGCGGTGGTTGGTTACGCATAAGAATTCAGGTTGATTGTAATAATCTTTCCCACGGCCATTTTTCCAGTCAGCGAGCGCATTACAAAATTATGAGAACTTGGGCATTACCCGAACATATAGAAGACGTGCTGCCTCACGACGCGCAGAAGCTGGAAAGTGCCCGGCGAGTTGCGCTCGATTTGTTTGCAAGCCACGGCTATGAGCTGGTGGTACCGCCGTTACTGGAATATGTGGATTCACTTCTATCAGGCAGCGGCCACGACATGGATCTGGCGACATTCAAATTAGTCGATCAGTTATCGGGCCGCACCATGGGTATCCGTGCGGATACCACGCCACAAGTCGCGCGCATCGATGCACACGTGTTGAATCGTCAGGGCGTTTCACGCCTTTGTTATGCCGGAAGCGTGCTGCATACGTTGCCGTCCGGCTTGGGAAAAAGTCGCCAGCCATTTCAGGCGGGCGCGGAGCTTTACGGCCACTCAGGGCTGGAAGCGGATATTGAGATCCAGCAGCTGATGCTGGATGCGTTAAGGGCGATTGGCGTCAATGCGGTGCAACTCGATATTGGTCACCCGGCCATTTTTCGTGCGCTGGTTGATCTGGCCGGCGTGAGTGTCGATACCGCAGAGGCCATGTTTGTGGCCACTGAGGCCAAAGATATTCCGGCGCTTATTAACCTGAGCCAATCGATCAAGCATTCAGAAAACGCTGACAAGGTCACAAAAGCGTTACTCGTGCTGCCGACTTTATATGGCGGTGAAGAAGTATTTGCACGTGCCTTGAGTGTGTTGCCTGCCGATGCACGCATCGCCGGGGCGCTCGCTCAACTTAAGTCGATTTATACAAAATTTAGCGTACAGGGCGTCGTCGTGAGCATTGATTTGGGCGAGATGGGCGGCTTTAACTACGAAAGCGGTGTCGTATTTGCAGCATTCGCGGATGGTGCATCTGATGCGGTAGCGCGCGGTGGTCGCTATGACGAAGTCGGCAAGGCATTTGGACGCGCCCGCGCGGCAACCGGATTCAGTCTTGATTTGAAATCATTGTTGCCGCTCATTGCCGTTGAGAGCATCCGTCATGCAATCCTGGCGCCGGTCACAGAAGACGCTGATGCACGTGCTGAAATGGCAAAATTGCGTGCTGCGGGTGAAATTGTGGTCGCACGTTTACCCGGGCACGAAGAGCATAGACATGAACTCGGTTGCGACCGAGAGCTGGTTTTGGTAAATGGCAGATATGCCGTTGTTTCGCTACAAAATTAATAGGAAAGCGTCCAGGAAAAGTCATGGCAAAAAACGTTGTTGTAATCGGTACGCAATGGGGCGACGAAGGCAAGGGCAAGATTGTCGACTGGCTCACCAATGAAGTGGCGGGCGTGGTTCGCTTTCAGGGTGGCCACAATGCGGGACATACGCTGGTTGTGAACGGTAAAAAAACCGTGCTGCGTTTGCTGCCATCGGGCATGTTGCATCCTCATGTGACCTGCTATATCGGCAACGGCGTGGTGCTCTCGCCCGCTGCTTTGTTGCAAGAAATTGATGAGCTGACTGCGGCCGGGCTTGATGTGGTAAACCGCTTGCGCATCAGCCAGGCGTGCCCACTTATTTTGCCTTATCACGTTGCCGTGGATCAAGCTCGCGAGGCCAAAATGGGCGTCGCAAAAATTGGCACCACAGGTCGTGGTATCGGCCCCGCTTACGAGGACAAGGTGGCCCGTCGCGCGATACGGCTTAATGATCTTTTGTTCCCCGATCGTTTCCGCGAAAAATTGATCGAAGTTCTCGACTATCACAACTTTGTTTTAACCCAGTATTTAAAGGTGGATGCGGTCAGTTTTGATTCAGTTTATGAACCTACCCTGGCGATGGTTGAGCGTCTGAAGCCGATGATTGCAGACGTATCAGCGGAACTCCATGCGCTGATGGATAGTGGTAAGCAATTGTTGTTTGAGGGCGCGCAGGCCGCGCTACTCGACGTCGATCACGGCACTTATCCCTATGTGACGTCGTCGAATTGTTTGGCCGGTCAGGCATCCGCTGGTGCGGGCGTCGGGCCGCAGGCGCTGCATTACGTGCTTGGTATCACCAAGGCTTACGCCACGCGCGTAGGCTCAGGGCCATTCCCAACCGAGCTTGAAAATGAAATCGGTGAGCAATTGCGCAAGCGCGGCAATGAATATGGCTCGATTACGGGTCGTCCCCGGCGTTGTGGTTGGTTTGATGCCGCTGCACTAAAGCGCGCGGCGCAAATAAATGGGCTGACCGGGCTGTGTATTACCAAGCTCGACGTGCTCGATGGCTTGAAGACGCTGCGAATTTGTATCGGCTACAAAATTGGTGGCGAGGTGGTTGATATCCTGCCCTATGGCGCTGAAAATATTGCGCTTTGTGAACCGATCTATGAAGATCATCCCGGCTGGTCGACAAGTACCGTAGGGGTTAAAAACTGGGATGAGCTACCGGTTGCCGCGCAAACCTATTTGCGGCGCTTCGAAGCGCTCGTCGGCGCGCCAATCGCCTTGGTATCCACCGGGCCGGATCGGGAAGAGACGATTGTTTTGCAGCGACCATTTGACTAACGAAATAATGGTCGCGGTAGAAAGACAGGGACGGGAATAAATACGAGAGTAGGGGGCCGGGTTGCGGTATGTGTGAACCCAACTTCATGCCGCGCCTCGGCAGAGGCAGATGCCCGTAAACAGGCCATCTTCAATTAATAAACCTCTGAAGCCACCGCCTAGCTTAGACTTCGGCCGTAACTTTCGCCCTGGTTTGCATTGCCAAACGTACCTGCTGTAATAAATCGGCATCGGTGTAAGGTTTGGTCACATAGAAGTTCACGCCCGCTCGCTTGGCCTGATCGCGATGTTTATCCATTGAGCGCGAGGTAATCATAATGATCGGCAAATCGCCGGTATCGGCCCTACGCCGTAAGTGCTCGGTCAGTTCGAGCCCATTCATATTGGGCATCTCCAGGTCGGTGCAAATTACATGCGGCTTAAATGTCTCAAGCATGCGGATGGCCTCTAGGCCATCGCCGGCACCGACCACTTCAAACGCTGCATCCTCCAGCAATTGTGTGAGTGATTTACGCACCGACAGTGAATCGTCGACTACCAGTACACGCCGCGCTTGCTTCTTTGCGGCCTCGGCTAATTGCGCGGCAGCGGACGATACCGCAATCGGTTTCACGACCAGCTCCTGTACATTGAGCAGCGGGACGACGGTACCATCACCCAGTAATGCCGCGCCTGAAACACCATGCACTTTGGGCAGATAACGGCCCATATTTTTAACAATGAGATCGCGGCTATCCACCACCTTGTCTACCAGCACCGCGACGTTGCCGCCATCCACCCGTATTAACACCTTGGGATGTGCCGCGATGATGCTTTCGGTGAGCGGCGCGCTGGGGTAACCGGTGAGCTTGGCTAGATCGACGACTTCGTGTTCAACATTGTTCAGCCGCAACTTCCAGACATCGGCCCGGTTTGAGATGTCGCCTTCCAGCGGCGAAAGCGCTTGTTCAATATTGTGTATGGGAATCGCGAAAATCTGGTGCGCCGCCTCAACGAGTAACGATTGTTGGGTAATCAGAGACGCCTGAAAACGCAGCGTAATCTCGCAGCCATGTCCGCTTTCCGATTGAATTTCGACTGAGCCTTTAAGCTCTTGAAGGCGTGAGGCGACCACATCCATGCCGACCCCGCGGCCAGAAATCTCGCTGACCTCACTGCGGGTAGAAAAACCAGGTAGCAGGGTGAGCCGTGCCAGCTCTGGGTTTGAAAGATTTTGCTCGTTCGTGATGAGACCGTTGAGGAGCGCCTTGTCACGGATCCGCGCATAGTCGAGACCCATGCCGTCATCCTTGATATGCACCGTCACGCTCGACCCCTGACGCGTGAAATCCAGGTTGATCAGACCGCCGCGTGGCTTGCGGCCAGTTTCCCGGGTGGCAGCGTCTTCAATGCCATGATCGACCGCATTACGTAAAATATGTAGTAGCGGATCAGCCAACTTGCTCAACACGTCGCCCTCCACCAGGATATTTCCACCGGTGATTACAAGCGCTGCCTCTTTACCCGTTTGCTGGCAGGTTTGGCGCACGTTACGCATCAGGCGCGCTGACAGCGATTCAACCGGCGTCATGCGGGTAGAAATGACTTGAAACTGCAAATCCTTGTTGAGCTGGTTTTGCTGCCTGAGATCATGCTGGATATTCGCTACATCATCTTCAAGTGCCACGCTAATTTCGCGCGCATCCGCACACACTTCAACCAGGGAGCGGGTTGCACCATGCAGCTCGTTATAGCGATCAAGCTCTAGCGGATCGAAGCTCGCATTATTATCGTCGCTACTGGTATTTCCGCCTTCGCCGCCTGGCTGGTGAGGTATTTTGTGCAGAGAAAGCCCACGCAGTTGCACCATTTTTTCAAGATCAACCACGCGTTCTTGCACCATAATATTTTGTTTCAAAAGCCCTTTGGCTCGCGTATTGGCGGTGACAACACGACTTTCGAGCTGGCCCAATTTAGTCGTTAATTCGCCGACCAGCCGGAATAATTCATCGACAGTTTTCACCGGGACACGCAAACTCGCTTCCGGATCTGTAGCTACTTTGGCGGCTGCTTGAGTGGTTGGTTTGGTGGTTAGAGCAACGGGGGATGCAGTCGGCGTTTTTGGGCTATCAAGTTGCGCGCGATGGTCAGGTATTTGCGTCGGCGTTGGCGTAATGACCAACGAATCTGGCATGCCCGCATCAATGGTTTCAAGCGCCTCATTCTCGAGCGCAGCTTCAATGTCGTTGGCCTTGATGCGATTTGCCCACGAAACAATGTTGCTTAGAACCGCGTAGGCGTTGTCTGGCTCGACTTCAGCACCCTGCAAAAAACCCACCATTTGTGAGAGGCAGTCGCTCGCATCGGCGAGCGCTCTGCCAATCGCGCGTGGCGGCTTTATAGGATGTTGCTCAAAAAATTCCAGCACGTCCTCGGTGTAGTGCCCCAGTGATGCGATACCGCGCAAGCCGACGATGCTGGCCGAGCCTTTAAGCGAATGTGCAATTCGTTTCGCGTTGCGGAAATCATCTGCTGAAGCGTCGCCGCGAGCAATATTGGCGGTGAGATCAGAAAATGTGGCGAGATTGCCGGGTGCTTCGTCAATGAAGGCATTGTAAACATCTCGGTCTGCATCATCGGACAACGCCAGCGATACATCGGCCAATGTGACCTCAGCCGGTTTGCTGGCAGCTTCCAGATCCGCAACAAGCTCAGCGGGCATCACCGGCGGGGTGGTAAGTTCACCGATAAGTTCGATCCCATCGGCATCATCCAGGGGGGCCGGAAGTGTTGCTGCAGTCAGATATTCAGCCATTGCAAGTGATGTGTCAAAATCGGCGGGAGCCAGCAAATAAGCGTCTACCAGCGAAGGCCATCCTTGAAGATACAAACCAGCCGCCGCACGTTTGTCCGTATCCAACATTGCCACTGACATGAGCATTGTATTCAGGTGCCTGCACCAGGCATTAAGTCCTGGCATGCCTAACATATCGGCGGTCATGCCGATGCGCTTAACTTGGGCATCGTAGCTTTCAAACGCTTCCATAAACGCCACATCCGCGTCTGATCCGCTCGAGATTATGTTAAGCCATGCGTTAAAATCAGGCACCGTCAGTGCAAGCTCCTTGCGCATTTCAGTCAAAAACGGGGTCATGGGATTGGATGCCATTGTGACTATTTCTGATGGGGTGAAACGATGATCGAATCATGCGGCGGCGCCACAGTCTTGGTGTTTGGGTATTGATGCATTTGAGGTCAAGCCGCTGCGGGAAGTTTGAACACGGAAACCGATTCCACCAGTTTTTGCGATGCGGTTACCAAGCTGGATGTCACCTGGTTTTGCGCGTTTAATTGCTCGGCGGTTTTTTCGGTTGAATCAGTAATTTCGCTTGCGCCCAAACGCAAGTCTTCCACCAGCTTGAGTTGACCTAATGAGCTTTCGGCAATACTCTGCACCAGCTGCACCAGACGTTCAGTGGTTTCGCGCGTTTCGCGCATCTTTTCACCTGAAACCCTTGCCATCTCTGAACCCTGCACCACTTGGTCAATCGTCTTGTTCACGGTTGCGATTGTGTCATTGGTTTCGATCTGAATGTTCTGTACCAGACTCGCGATCTGCGCCGTGGCCTGGCGCGAATTTTCTGCCAGACGCTGAACTTCTTCAGCCACCACCGCAAAACCACGTCCCGCGTCACCCGCCATCGCCGCCTGCATGGACGCATTAAGGGACAGCACGTGTGTTCGTTCCGAAATGGTGTTGATCAGCCCCACGATCTGCGAAATTTCCTGCGAGCGTTCGCCTAATCGCTTAATGCGTTTTTCCATTTCAGAGATTGTGTCGCGAATGGCATCCATGCCGCGCACCGTGTTTTGTACTGTATTCATCGCATTTGCGGTTGAGGCAGAAGCGTCCGAGGCAGCGCGGTTCGAGCTTTGCGCAAGTTCCGCCACACGTCCCATCCCCTCAGTTGCCATCTGTAAATTGGTCACCAGCTTTTCAACAGTGGCACGCTCGGCTGTGGCCTGCTCGTTGATGGCGTCGGACTGTGCTTTCACCCGTTTAGAGGCGTGTTCGACTACGCCAGCGATCTTGGTCACGTCGCGCAGCACTGAGGTCGTGGCATCGGTCAATTGGTTTACAGAGTCACCAAGGGTGCCAATAATGTCTTCGGTCACGGGTGCCCGCACCGTTAAATCGCGCTGCGATAAATCGGCCACTGTGCCCAACAGCCCGATTACAGAATTGTTGAGCTGGTCGTTTTCTTTTTCTGCTTTCGCCAGTGCCGCCACGCGTTCTTGCAAAAGCGAATTCACGGTACGTCCCAAGTCACCCACTTCGTCTTTTGAAGTCACGGCGGATAACGCTTCAAAGTCTCCGCCGCGTACTTTCTCCACTGACTTTTGCAGTGAATTAACCGTGCCCGTAATGTTGCGCGCAATGAAATATCCAACCAATGCACCGAGTGCCACAAAACCCGCAACGAGAGCAGAAATCAGCAGTTGGAACTGGCGGTGACCGCTACCGATGATTTCCAATTCGTCGCGCAGTACGTCCAGCGACGAATCGTTGAGCTTGGCAACTGACTTCATTGATGTCGTGTATTGGGCGAAGTACTCAGCCGGCGTTAGGGTGGGCGCTGCAGACGTTAAAAACTGTTTGCGGGTCAACGAGGGGAGATCTTTCTGTACGTCAGCGGTCGTTTTTAAATCTGCTTGAAGCTTCGTGCCAATGCGCGGCATTTCCCTAACGGCTTTATTAAAGAAGTTGGCAGAGCTGCCAGCAAAGTAAGTTTGCAAGTCAAGAATCACCTGCATGCGCGTGCGATCGTCGGTCGAAAACACACCTACTCGCGAGGGATCACTTTTCATTGCGACGGGGTCGGTGCGTTTGGCTAGTGCATCTTGCAGCAGCGCAGTACCAAATCCGCGCGCCTGGCCTAAAAGGTCGTAGTCTTTTGGCAATTCGGTAATAGCAGCTTGCACCATGAAGTAGGTGTGTGCGTCAGGATCCAACGACAATTGCGACGTATCTGCAAGTAATTCAATAAAGCTGATCAGGCCTTTGATCAGTGCGGTGTGCGCATCAAAGTTGGCCGTATAAAGCATAGTTTTGCTCATCGATCCCGTAGAAACGTTCGCCCATTCCTTTTTGAGCCTTTCCCATTCCGCTGTTACAGATACCTCACCAAATTCAGCAAGTTTTACATCCACATTTTTGATTAGCTCGCCGATCTCAGCTGTCTTGGCGGGTAAAGCGCTTGCGCTTTCCGCGTTGCCGAGAATACCGGCGGTTGAAAGTCCACGATGCGCGGCGAGTTGTTGCGACACTTTGATAACTGCTCTCACGGGCTCAACACCCGAAATCTCTCGCTTCGCGAAATCGACTTTTGCTTGCTCTGAGTTGTAGAACTGATAAAAAGGGAAGGCGGTCATGAGTAGCGCAATTACGGCCAGAATGCCGAGCTTGGGGCCCAACTTCAGGTTATCTAGTATTGAAAATTTCATTTTTAACTCCCAGTAAATTTTTGTTTTATATTGCGGCTGATGCCAGGCAAAATTGGATGGTTACGGAATAGTGCAATTCATTTATGCGCAAATAACTGGCACTACTCGACGGCAAAGCGGCGCGCGAAGGTGTCGAAAAATCGCTGATGATCAAATTCCATCCAAATAGCGCCTGGCTTCGCTGCGTCACTGTCATCACGATATGCCGCTGTTGCAAAGCGTGCCATGCGGGCGTGACCGAGTTGAACCGGTACTTGATCGCTTGGCGAGAAACGTTTGCGGACGGGAAGACCATCGATGATTACGCCAATCGCGTCCTCGCCGTAGCCTAGTACCAGAAGCATTTCGGTCGCTTTAGGGTCATGCGTCACATTAAACCAGCGCGCCAGTTCGAAAACGGGGACCACATTGCCATGCAGATTCGCCAAGCCTCTTACGCCGTCTGGTGCGCCGGGCAAACGGTAAATTGCCGGCATCACCAATAGCTCACTGGTGGCATTAAACTTCGCCAGAATGCGCAAATCACCTATGCGATAACCTTGGCGGTCAGTGATGTCATCTTTGTGTTTGACCGCATTTTGGCGGGCGTTAATTTCTGCAAATAATTGTGTTTGCGCTTCCGACATTCCAGACATATCGAACGCACGCGGCACCCGCGCTTGCGTATCCGCAACCGTACTCGTCGCGCCACCCGCATGGGCGTCCAAATTGCCTGAAGATGATAACGAAGTCATTGCGCAGTCTCGGTCAATTAAAGCAGGTGAAGATGCTCAAGAATCTGCTCTGGTGTATACGGCTTGCTGACGAAGCCGTTGGCACCTTGCATTTGCGCCCACAACTTATCTGCTTTCTGGTTTTTACCGGTCACCAAAACGATCGGGATCGATTTTGTATCGGGATCCTTTTTCAGCTCGCGCATTGCGGCAAAACCGTCCATTTCCGGCATGTTCACGTCTAAAAAGATAATGTTCGGCTTCACCGCCCGCGCCTTAATCAAAGCATCTTTGCCGTTAACGGCCGTGCTCACAATGTGACCTTCAGCGGAGACGATTTTCTCGATGTTTGTGAGATCCGCGTTCACATCGTCAACGCACAAAACTTTTTTAAATGCCATGGTGCTACTCCAGATAGTTGATTGATATAAAGCTGCTTTTATGCGCGATGCCGAATTAAAATTTGTTCACTTCCGTAAGCACGGCGGCTTCATTAATTGGCTTGGGCACGAAGCCTTTGGCACCTTGCATTTTTGCCCATAACTGATCCGCCTTTTGTGATTTGCTCGACACAAAAACAACGGGAATGTCCTTTGTGGATGGATCTTTTTGCAACTCGCGCATGACCGCAAATCCGTCCATGTCCGGCATCACGATGTCTAAAAAAATCAGGTCCGGATGTTCGCTTTTAGCTCGCGCAACAGCTTCAATACCACCAGTCGCCGAGATAACATTCACGTTCGCACCCGACACAATTTTTTGAATCATGGTGAGGTCGGCCGCTGCATCATCAACACATAGCACTTTGGAGACAGTCATATTTTCCTTTCAGGACAAATCCAAAAGTTTCAAAGCCTTTGCGAGGCGGGATATTCACGGAGGTTAACCGGCGAGGTCATGCGTGTTTTGGCAAAAACCTGACAATGGTTTCAAGTAGTTTTTCTTCATTAACGGGCTTCGTTAAATAGGCATCGCAACCCGCCATCGCGCCGCGAATCTTGTCGAATGGGGAGCCTTTGCTGGTAAGCATTACTACATGGGTTTTGACTTGGGTTTTTTTGCTTTTGATGAGTTTGCAGACTTGATAGCCGTCGATTCCTGGCATCACAACATCGAGAAACACGCAGGCATAGCGCCGTTGTCCGGTAAGACCAACGGCTTGTTCACCAGACTCGGCATAGTCGACATTGAAATTAAAGGGGGACAGTTTGTTACGCATGAACTCACGGACGGTCAAATTATCGTCGACCACCAGCACCCAATCGGCTGCGGCAAGAGCCGGCATTGCCACTGCGGCGGTAGGCGGTGCAGGCGGCGGTGTAGGCGGCGGGGCAAACCAGGATGGGGCAACTTGAGATGCGTTAGTCTTGATTGGGAGGACTGGTGTGGGTTTCGCTAAAGCGTCGCCGAATACTGGCATGGGCGATGTATGTGCAGGTGTTGGTGGTATGCCCGCGCTAGCCAGACTCGAAACAGGAATCACATTGGGCAGTGTTTTTTCGAAGTCACTTTGCGCGGCGGCGTCTGCCGCAATGGCGAGATCAAATGCTTTGAATAAGCGGGTCCACTGCAGTGGTCGTTCCAGCAGCGGATACCCGGTACCGTGGTCGCTGGAACCAATCATGATAGCTGGAACGCGGCGCGTGGCATTGCGCTCATTGAATAATGCGAGTGCCTGGGCGTCGCTTGAATCAACTAAAAATAAGTCAGGTGAAAAGGACACGCTTGAGTGCTGAGTGAATTTAGGCTGTCGTCGCGCGGATAGGCCAAAAATACTGGATAAGACGATGCGTTCGGTCTGGTTGAAGCCGATCACCTCAACAGAGTAGGCGTCTTTTTTCATGATGCTCATATTCGCTCGATATTATTGATTTGTTGAGTCGTGTGGCTCTTGCGTGGCGTTTGTGTAGCGTTTGTGTTGCGTCAGCTGTTTGACAACAGTTTTTGAGTCTCCAGCAAGTAATTTATGTTGTCGGTGTGCTCGTGATTTTTTAAAATGATTGTTCTGATATCTCAAGCGCCATATCTATCAACATCCCGGCGTTAGCGATCCGATTGTCGGGATTTTTCGCCATCATCACATTGACGAGCGGTTGAATGTGGCTGAATTGTGCAGGCAGTTCTGGTATTGCCAGTTTTACGTGTTGATAGAGCAGCGCCTGCGTATTTGCTGCCCGATACGGTTTTTTGCCCGTCAGCAATTCGAAAAACATGACACCAAGCGCGTACAGATCAGCGCGATGATCGACGTGTTGAGCGGATGCCTGCTCTGGCGCAATGTAGGCGGGCGTGCCGAATACTTCGCCGTGGGCCGTAATGGAAAGCCGCGTATCTTTAAGCGTCGCAATGCCAAAATCTGCGATTGCGAGCGAGCCATCGGCGCGCAACATGATGTTGTCTGGTTTCATGTCACGATGAACCATTCCACGCTCATGAATTGCTCCCAGCGCTCCCGCCACTTGGATCAGAACAGCCAAGGCGACTTCCACAGAGATATCACTATTCATCAATCGGCGCACATCACCGCCAGGAAAATACTCCATCGCAATATAGGCGTGTGAAGTAGAAAATCCTTGCGCAAATATTTTTGCGACGTTTGGATGATCGATTTGCGAGATAAGCGCATATTCGCTGATAAATCGTTGCAGCATTTCACCGCCGTCATCTTCGGTGATGTGAAGCAGCTTCAGCACATGCTGAGCTCCGGTTGCACTATGTTCTGCCAGAAATACTTGCGACATACCACCGTCGCCCAACTTTTTGATGAGGCGATAGCCCTGCAACTTAATTTCAGGATTCGTTTGATGATCCGCTAGCGCAGCGTCTTCGATCTTTTTAAGTTCCAGTTCGAACAGCGAATGTGCCGATGGCGCTCCGCTCGGCGCATAGTGTTGGTTGGCTAATGCCTCCGTGTTATTCACCACAGCTGTCTGCAAGCTATCGTAAAAAAGCCGGTTTTTTTCAGACGCATCAGCCTTTGGCAGCAGCCCCATCACTTCAGCGATGTTTAAGCTGTCAGCCGTCTTCCCCGGGCCTTCTTCTGCAATGCCTGTGCCAGTCATTTTTGAAGGTAGATGAGTGTTCGAAGTCTGTCCGCTGACAATGCGCGTACCCGCAAGCTCAATCGAGTCTTCGCTGGCGACAATGCTCCAGGAAAGCTGTTTTGTGAGTTTCTCAAAATGGGTGGCAAGTTCTACCGTTTCTCCGCTGATATTGGTCCCTACAGCCTTATTCTGCCCGTCTGCGACATCCCCGCTCGCAACACAAATAATGCCACTGTGGATGCCGACACCGATACTAAATGTCGGCAGAGATGGACGCGAAAAACGACGCTTGATCCACAAGTCAAATTGCTGCGCGGTATTGGTCATCAGCAGCGCAGCTTTGAGTGCCCGCTGGGCGTGGCTAACATGCTGGCCGCGCGCGCCGTCGAACATCGCCATCACGGTGTCACCGGCAAACTTCACCACCCAGCCGTTTTGCTCAAGCAACGGCTCGCATGCTTTGACGAAATAAGCATTCAACAATTCAACTATTTCGGCGGGTTGTAAATGCGCAGTGAAGGCAGAGAAGTTGCGAATACCTGAGACCAAAACAGAGCCGAGAATATTTCCATCGGCCATCGCAACCGCTGCAACCGCTTCAAAGTGTAAAGGTGGCAACAATTCGGGACACGACAATTCAAAAGTTGGCAATTCGCTTAATGTTGTCGCCGGGGTTTCGCGTGGAGGCGTCGCCAGCAATGCGGGTAGAGGCGAAATTGAAATGCTTTGCGTCGGCGAAGGTAGCTCGTTTTCAACTGGTCTGCGCATCCCCTCAAGGCGTTTTAAGCGTGATGATATGGAGGTGAGTAAATCATTACGTCTCACCGGCTTGGCAAGAAAATCATCAGCGCCTAAATCCATTCCCCGCCGAAATACCGAAGCATCACTATGCTGTGTGAGCAAAATAATGGGAATATCCGCCAGACTTGCGTTCGCACGGATTTTTTCCAGAAACTGAAAGCCGTCCATATTGGGCATTGAAATATCGGACAGGATCAAATCAGGCGGATTCAGTAGCGCCATTTCATAGGCAGCCGCGCCATCGCCCGCTACTTGAACTTCAAAATTTGCACTTGCCAGATGTAGACGCACGTACTCACGGATGGTCGGATCATCGTCGACCACCAATATATTTGCCGTCATCACTTCATCTGCAGCGATATTCAACCGTCCCCCTAGTTTGACATCTGCAATTCGACCGCCCGCGCAATTTAACGATTGAATGGTCTCAGTACACTCCATTTCGTCATCAGCATATGCAGGCATCAATGACCCTGGACGGCAGATAATACCAAAGCAATCGATTGCAAATTGCTAACTTTTGTCAATTACCATCAATCGCGTCATAGCTATTTAATCGGGCAATGGATTTTGCAAGAAAAACACGCTTTAACCCCGATAAATTATTTAAGGCCTAATTTCGGCGGGCTTTCGCAGACATATTCAATCGGCAAGCCTGGTGGATACTAGGGCTTCCGCTCCAGGAAATGGCTCTTGCGTGTTCTGCCCATCTTGGCTAACGTATCAGGCCCATACGCATCGCCTTAATGACCGCAGAATGTTTATTGTCACAGTCCAATTTTCGGATGGCATTGCCTAAATGAAAATTTGCGGTGCGCTCGGCGATGCCCAAAATGCAACCAAGCTCCCACGCGGTTTTGCCTTCCAGAGTCCCGCTCAGGCACTCTAGTTCGCGGGCAGTAAGCTTTGGCAAATCGGCATCAGCGCCCGGGTTCCAGATACGCATCATCTCGCTTTGCGCGAAGGCACCGAATAGTTGGGCGTCCGCCACTAAACGTGAAAGTTCACGTGGATCTGTTCTCAAAGGCTGGTCGCGAGACACACCGACTTTATAGCCGTTTCCTAAATGACCGCGAAGTGAAAACGCTATGCCGCTATCGAAACCAAAAGCCTAGGCGTTATCCCACAAATCAACCACTTTAGCGCTCTCGTAAAGGCCTTTATTGCAAACGAGCGGTAGGCTGCTTGAAAAGGAATGTTTGATGATGGGATCGCTCGCAACTGCGTCGTGATTGCATTGCGCTTTTTTCCAGGACGCTTAAATAACGAGGCCCGCGAACGCGGGTCTCGTTTTTTGTGTATTCGTCAGCCATCAAACGAAAAAGACCGCTTGCGCGATCTTTAGCTCAAGAGAATAAAAACAAAAAAAGCCGCTTTTGCGGCTTTTTTTGTTTGGTGCCCGAAAGAAGACTCGAACTTCCACGGTGTTGCCACCGCTAGGACCTGAACCTAGTGCGTCTACCAATTCCGCCATCCGGGCAAATTAGCGACACACCTACAAGCGAGTCGCGTAAAATGAGGGTAGATATTATCTGAGAAGAGCTAAATTGTCTACACGATCAAAGAATGTAAAAAGTAAACCTAGCGCAGCGGGCTTTAAAGTCGGCAGCCAAATCGCCCACCCTAGCGCCAGCCAAAAATCGCCCACTTCCAAGGTGAATGAGCCCAGGCCGTTGGTGCGATCCCTTGACCCGCATATTGAGCGCGAACGCGCGAAATATGAAAACCCTATCCCGAGCCGAGAGTTGATTCTGGAGGTTCTCACCGAAGTTGGCGTTCCCACCCATCCCGACGATATTGCAAACAAGCTGGAAATTGCAGATAGTGAGCAAGATGGGTTTGTTCGCCGCTTGAATGCGATGGAGCGCGACGGGCAAGTAATGCGCAATCGTAAAGGCGATATTTGCCTGGTCACGAAGCTCGATCTCATCGCCGGCAAAGTTCAGGGCCATCCCGATGGATTCGGTTTTTTGGTGCCCGATAACGGCTCTGACGATTTATTCCTGGGGCCTAAACAAATGCATCGCGTGTTGCATGGTGATCGTGTCGTGGTGCGTGAAATTGGGCTGGACCGGAAAGGACGGCGCGAAGCGGCCATTGTAGAAGTGCTGGAGCATGCCAACAGCAAAGTAGTGGGCCGTTTGTTTGTGGAGCATGGCGTGTTCTTTGTGATTGCGGAAAATAAACGCATCAGCCAGGACATTCTGGTCGAACCCGGCTATGACCGAGGCGCTAAAGCAGGGCAGGTGGTGGTGGTCGAGTTGGTCGCGCAACCGTCAAAAAATGCCGAACCGGTGGCACGCGTGCTGGAAATTTTGGGCAATTACGCCGATCCGGGGATGGAAATCGAAATCGCGCTGCGTAAGCACGATTTGCCGCACGAATGGCCCGCCGAGATTGAAGCGCTGGAAAAGAAAATTCCGAAAAAAGTCACAGCCAAAGATATGCAGGGCCGCGAAGATTTGCGGAAGCTTCCTTTTGTGACGATTGACGGCGAAACCGCGCGCGATTTTGATGACGCGGTGTATTGTGAAAAACAGGGCAAGGGATTTCGTTTGCTGGTGGCGATTGCCGATGTGTCGCACTATGTCAAAACCGGCGACGCACTAGATCGCGAAGCACGTCTTCGCGGCAATTCTGTTTATTTCCCGCGCCGCGTGATTCCGATGCTGCCGGAAGCGTTATCAAACGAAATGTGTTCATTAAAGCCGGACGTGGATCGCCTGGCGCTGGTGTGCGAGATGCAAATTTCGCCGATGGGTGAAGTCAAGCAATACAAATTCATGGAAGCCGTTTTCCATTCGGCGGCGCGGCTGACTTATACCAATGTCGCGAAATTGCTCTACGCGAACGAAGACGATCACGGCATCGAGCCCAAATTATTTCCGCACTTAAAAATGCTGGATGCGGTGTTCCAGAGCCTGCTGGCTGCGCGTGGCAAGCGTGGCGCAATTGATTTTGAAGGCAACGAAACGATGATGATTTTTGATGAAGGCGGCAAGATTGAACGCATCATTAAAACCACTCGCAACGACGCCCATCGTTTGATCGAAGAATGTATGTTGGCGGCCAACGTCTGTGCGGCCAATTATCTGGTGGAGCATGAACACGTTACGCTGTTCCGCGTCCATGAAGGGCCGTCAGAAGAAAAACTGGTCGCGTTGCGCGCGATGCTGAAAGATTTTGGTCTGCAACTCATGGGTGGCAAGAAGCCCGCGCCGAGCGATTATGCCGATGTGCTGGCGAAAATCAAGCCGCGCCCTGATGCGCCGCTGTTGCAAACTGTAATGCTGCGTTCCATGAAACAGGCCGTCTACAGCCCGGATAATCAAGGCCATTTTGGGCTGGCGTACGACGCCTATGCCCACTTCACGTCGCCGATCCGGCGCTATCCCGATCTGCTCACTCACCGCGCGATCAAGGCAGTTTTGCGGGGCGAAACCTACGATCCGAAAGCATCATGGGAAGAGCTGGGCATGCAGTGCTCTGCAACCGAGCGACGAGCTGATGAAGCCACCCGTGATGTCAACGCATGGCTGAAGTGCTTCTACATGAAAGATCGCGTGGGTGACGAATTTGTCGGCACCATCTCGGGCGTCACCAGTTTTGGTATTTTTGTCACGCTCGACGAAGTTTATGTCGAGGGCTTGGTACATATTTCAGAATTGGGCAAAGACTATTTCCATTTCGATCAGGACAAACACATGATCCTGGGCGAGCGCACACGCAAGAAGTATCAGCTCGCGGATCGCGTGAACATTAAAGTAGTTCGCGTTGATATTGAAACCAGCAAAATCGATTTTGCATTGGCTGGTGATGCGCCGAAGGCGGTTGTGCCAGTGGATAAAGTTGAAACTACCTTGCCGGCGGGCGTCGTCAGGCCATCGGCGCCGATGCAATCGACGGCTGCGGCCACTGCTGTACGCACTGCGCCATTGCCAAAAGCCGCTGGCAAGAACGCGAACAAATTTTCTGCCCAGCAAGGCCTTGCAGTTGAGTCGGCAGCGGTCAAGCAAAAAACGATTGTTACTTTCACCAGCGCCAATCCGCCGACCACGCCCGTGGCAGGATTTGCAACGGGTAAAGAAAAAACGGCGGTGAAGGCCCGCCAAAAGCCGATCAAGCCGGTCGCGGTGCTTGAGCCAGCGACACTTCGCAAATCCAAGCTAGTAAAAATAGCCAAACCTGCTCCTGCGACAGCAAAACAGGCGCAAGGAAAAGCGAAGTCAACAGGTGCATTGTTGAGCAAGAAAGTCACGATTAAAGCCGCAAGCAAGAAAACAAAAAGCAACGAGAAATGAAGCCACAAGTGGTGTTTGGTTTTCATGCGGTGACCTCGCGCCTGCGCGCCAGAGCCGAGAGCGTTCGCGATCTTTATGTTGACGCGAAGCGGATCGACAAACGCATGCAGGATTTGCTGGATAACGCAAAAGGCAAAAACGTTCGTGTCATGCAAGTCGATGGCGCGAGGCTTGACGGCATGACCGGACACGCGCGTCACCAAGGCGTAGTCGCGTTAGCGGAGCCAACCAAGTTGCCGCAGTTTGTGGAAGACGTGCTGGAAACCATTGAAGGCCCGCCATTTTTATTGCTGCTCGACGGCGTTACCGATCCGCATAATTTAGGCGCATGTTTACGGGTGGCGGATGCGGCCGGTGTTCATGCCGTCATCGCGCCAAAAGATCGCAGCGTAGGCCTTACGTCTACCGTCATGAAAGTTGCTTCGGGTGCGGCAGAGAATGTTCCCTACATCACGGTGACCAATCTTGCCCGCACATTGCGTGAAATCAAAGAACGTGACATCTGGATTGTCGGTGCGGACGAAGACGGTGCAACCGACCTATATGCCGCCGGTCTCAGCGGCCCGCTCGCAATGGTGTTAGGAGCGGAAGACGAAGGCCTGCGCCGTCTCACGCGTGAAGGCTGTGACCAGGTTATCAGTATCCCCATGTTCGGCTCGGTCGAGAGTTTGAATGTCTCGGTGGCAAGTGGGGTGTGCTTGTTTGAAGCACGCCGACAGCGGGAAGCCGCGAGCAAATAGCTTCTCATGAAACTCTATTATGGGCGCGGCACGGAGAGATATTTAGTTCCAAGAGGCGCGCCAGTGCTAGAGTTTATATTTTGCGCAGACCAGCTTTGGTGCAGGATTTTTTCCCCGAAGCACTGAAAAACCGTTTTTGGCCTACAAAACACTGGATTTGAAATGGTCTGAGCGCCTGGGTTTGGCATCAGATTTCGTGTCACATTTGCTGCCAAATCTGTCGTCATGTTGGACAGCACGCGTACCAAACCCAACACTACGCAAAATTGCCACTCCACGACGCCGCTTGCATTACAATCCGGGATCTTCATTTGCGCGGGTTTGATGTATGAATGTCTCAACATTGATTGCCACGATTTTTCTGTCTTGCGGGTTTAGTGCCGCCGCTTCTGCCACATCCGCCACCCCGGTCGCCTCTGCTGGAGCGGCGAACACAGCTCGTCTACCATCCGGCATTACGCTCACCACCTCGGTCGAGGGCATCACCGAATACCGTCTCGCTAACGGCCTCAAGGTGCTGCTAGCGCCTGATCCTTCCAAACCAACCATGGTGGTCAACATCACCTACCTTGTCGGCTCGCGCCACGAAAATTATGGCGAAACGGGAATGGCGCATTTGCTCGAGCACATGCTGTTTAAAGGCAGCAAAAATCATCCGAAAATTACCGAGGAATTCACCCAGCGCGGCGCCCAATGGAATGCGTCAACTTGGACAGATCGCACCAACTATTACGAAGTCTTCACCGCCAGTGAAAAATACCTCGATTGGGCGCTGTCGCTGGAAGCGGATCGCATGGTGAATTCCGCTATTCGAGCGGCTGATTTGGCAAGTGAAATGCCGGTGGTGCGTAATGAATTCGAGATTGGTGAGAATAGCCCGGTCGACATCATGACTGAACGGATTGTCTCGACCATGTTCCTCTGGCACAACTACGGTAAATCGACCATTGGCGCGCGCTCCGATATCGAAAATGTGCCGGTGCCGCGTTTGCAGGCTTTTTATCGTCAACACTACCAACCCGACAACGCGGTGCTGCTGATTGGCGGGCAATTTGACGAAGCCAAAACCCTCGCAATGGTGCAAAAATATTTCGGCAAAATTCCCAAGCCAGAGCGCAAACTGCAAGCGCTTTATACCCAGGAGCCCATCCAGGACGGCGAGCGCAGCGTGACGCTTGAGCGCGTCGGTGACGTGCAAGCGGTGGGTGCCGGATTCCATGTGCCGCCGATGGCGCACCCAGAATACGCGCACACGCTGCTGCTGACGGATGTTCTCGCCAATGCGACATCCGGCCGCTTGCAAAAGGCGCTGGTGGAAACAAAAAAAGCGACGAGTGTGTCAAGTCAGAACTTCGAGAATCGTGATCCCTCAGCAATGCTAGTGTGGGCGGAATTACGCAAAGAGCAATCACGGGCGGAGGCGAAACAAATTTTTTTGAGTACTGTGGATGGCTTTGCAGCCGCGCCGGTCACAGCGGAAGAGGTCGCACGCGCCAAAGCGGCGGCCTTGAAAAATTTTGAGCTGACCATGAATTCTTCCGAGCGGCTCGGTGTGCAATTGTCCGAGGCCATCGGTGCGGGCGATTGGCAGTTGTTTTTCCTGAATCGTGATCAAATTCGCAATGCAACGGCGACCGACATACAAGCCGCCGCACTGAAGTATTTGAAGCCGAGCAACCGCACGCTGGGTGAGTTTGTGCCGAACGCCAAGCCAGACCGAACCGAGGTGCCGGTTGTGGCCGACGTTAGTGCCGTACTCAAAAACTTTAAAGGCGATGCGCCCATTGCGCCAGGCGAAGCGTTTGCCGCCACCACTGAAAATATTGAAAAGCGGGTCAAACGCGGCGAGATCGCAGGCGGCATGAAAACAGCACTCTTGCCGAAGAAAACGCGTGGTGAAAGCGTCAGCGCGCAGATCATTTTGCGCTTTGGTGACGAAGCGAATTTAAAAGGTCAGCGGGTTGCGGCGCAAATGCTGGGTCAGATGTTGATGCGCGGCACCAAAATGAAAACCCGCGAACAATTACGCGATGCGATTGATAATTTGAAAGCCAGCATTTCGGTTTCTGGCACACCGACGCGCGCTTCGGCAAGCATTACCGCGACGCGGCAAACTCTGGCACCCGCGCTGAAACTGGCGGTTGAAATGCTGCGCGAATCGGTGCTCCCAGAATCCGAATTTGAATTGGTGCGTCAGGAAATACTCGCCGATCTGGAACGCTCGCTGTCTGATCCCGCGTCGTTGGCTGAAGAAGCGATGGCGAGTCACTTCAATGTTTTTGCGAGCGATGATGTGCGTTTTGTATCGAGCTTAAAAGACAGCATTGCCCAAACCAAAGCGGTTAAGCTGGATGATTTAAAACGTTTTTATGCGGATTTCTACGGCAGCAATCACGGCCAGCTGTCGATTGTGGGTGATTTTGACGATAAGTTCATTGAGCCGATGTTGCCGCAAATTATCGGTAACTGGGCGTCGAGAAAAAACTTCAAGCTCATCGTTTCGGATTTCAAAGCGGTTGCGCCGATCTCGAAAGCCATTGAGACGCCGGATAAAGAAAGTGCTACTTTTATTGCCAGGTTAAATGTGAATATGCAGGATGAAGACCCTGATTACGCGGCACTCACCATGGCCGATTGGATGCTGGGCGGCGGCGCGGGGTTTTCGGCAAGGCTGGTCGCGCGCATTCGGGTCAAAGAAGGTCTGAGCTACTCGGTGGGCTCGGGTCTCGACGTGGGCCCGGTCGATCGTGCAGGTGACTGGAGCGCGCAGGTCCAATATGCGCCGCAGAACCGCGAGAAGGTGATCAACGCATTTATGGATGAAATGGCGAAATTAACAAACGATGGATTTTCGGTTGCCGAACTGGTGGCCTCCCAATCCGGCTACGCACAATCCCAGCAACTTTCACGCGCGAGCGATCCGACGCTCGCCGCGATGTTGGCGTCGCAGCTTTATTTGGGCCGTGACATGCGTTGGAATGCCGCATTTGCTAGAAAGGTGGAGGCTGTCAAAGTCGCCGATGTATTAGCTGCCATGCAAAAACATCTCAATTTGGGCCAGATGACATTGATTAACGCGGGTGATTTTGCTAAGAAGGTGGGTTCAGAGAAAGTCCAATAAAATTTAACAGGGCGCAAAAAGGTCTAAGCGGGCAACGCAGGGCGCATATATTGATGAAAGACGCCACCGGCTCCGTGCCTTGCTTGATCGGCTTTATCTGAAAAAAACGGGGTTTCATCGCACCAAGTGTTGATGGATTCGTTTTGGCGCTAACATCGGGATTTCTCAGCATGTGAGCGCGCGTCTTAAGTGCGCAAATTCTTAAACGCGGCTCCAGCTTGTCTGAATCCTTAGCCTGAACAATGATATTGACCGTTTGGTTTTCGTAACACCCAGATAAGGTTCATATAAGATTTACCTAGGGTTCACATAAGATCTACGCAAGGTTCGCGTAAATTCGTAAACATCTGCATAAAGGCAACGTACCATGATCCGGAATTCCCTGAATATTCAAAACGCAATTGCTGGTTTTAGTACCGCGCTTGTGCTGCTGCTAAACGCCGGTACTGTTAATGCGAAAGATGCAGCACCTTCACCTGTAGTAGCGCGTGCCAAGGCGACGGTGCCGACAAAGATAATGGCCTCGCCGGTGGTTCCACAGAAATTTACCTCGGTTGAAGGCATTACTGAATATCGTCTGCCAAACGGTCTCAAAGTGTTGCTCTTTCCCGATGCGTCCAAACCCACGGTGACGGTCAACATGACTTACTTGGTGGGCTCGCGCCAGGAAAACTACGGCGAAACCGGCATGGCGCATTTGCTGGAGCACCTGGTTTTTAAAGGGACGCCAAAAAACCCGGATATCGACAAGAATTTCAACAAGCGTGGAATGCGTTTTAATGGTTCAACCTGGCTAGATCGCACCAATTATTTTGAGCTTTTTCAGTCGAGCGACGAGAACCTTGAATGGGCACTGCAGATGGAAGCAGACCGCATGGTGAATTCGTTTATCGCCAAAAAAGATCTTGATTCCGAAATGACGGTGGTTCGCAATGAATACGAGAATGGCGAAAACCAGCCGTTTGGCGTGTTGTTAAAGCGCATGCAAAGCATCGCCTACGATTGGCACAATTACGGCAATTCGACGATCGGTAATCGCAGCGATATCGAAAATGTAAAGATCGAAAATCTGCAGGCTTTTTATCGCATGTACTATCAGCCGGATAACGCGGTACTACTCATTGCGGGCAAGTTTGATGAAGCAAAAGTATTGGGTTGGGTGGGTAAATATTTGGGTGCTATTCCGAAGCCAACGCGTGTATTGCCCAAGCTCTGGACGGTAGAGCCAACACAGGATGGTGAGCGCAGCTTCGCAGTACGCCGCAAGGGTGATATCCAGATCGTCGCGCTTGGTTATAAAGTGCCATCAGCATTGAACGCCGATGCCGATGCATTGGGATTTTTCAATTTTGTGTTGACTGATTCCCCTTCAGGCCGTTTGCATAAAGCCTTGGTCGAGACCGGCAAAGCCGCGCAAATTATCGGCTTCCCATTGCTGGCCAGTGACGGTGGCTTGCATATCATTGGTGCGGTCGTAAAAAAAGGCGAGCCGATCGAGCCTGTTCAGGCTGCGCTGACAAAAATCGTTGAAGACTTTTATAAAAATCCGCCCACCGCAGAAGAAATGGAACGTGCGCGCAAAAATTTTGCGAATGATGCCGAGCGGGTGTTAAACAATCATGAAAATATTGGTGTTCAGTTGTCTGAATATATTGCGCTCGGCGACTGGCGTCTGTTTTTTCAATCGCGTGATCGTGCTGAAAAAGTAACCTCGGAAGAAGTGAAAGCGGCAGCGGCAAAATATTATCGTCGTGACAATCGCGTGGTCGGTTTATTCCAGCCCGAAGATTCCCCTCAGCGCGCTGAAATCGCCGGGCCGCCCACAATCGCCGACGTGATGAAGGATTTCAAAGGCAAGGAAGTGACTTCAGTGGCCGAAGCGTTCGATCCTGACAACGCTAATATTGACAAACGCACCAAGAAAATTGAAGTGGGTGGCCTGACCATTTCGCTACTGTCGAAAAAGAATCGCGGTGAAGTTGCCAACTTCAATATGCGGCTTCGTAGTGGTGACGAAAAGTCATTGTTTGGCAAAGCGATGACTGCGCAAATGACCGGGCAAATGTTGTCGCGTGGCAGCATGAAGTTAACCCGCACGCAGATCGCTGACGAGTTTGAAAAGCTGAAAATGTCGGGCGGTGTGAGTGGCTTGTCTGCAAGCTTCCAGACCAATCGCACTAATATCGTTGCGGCCATCAAGCTCGCGGCACAGCTGATGCGCGAGCCATCATTTCCGGAAAGTGAATTTGAGCAATTGCGTAAACAGGCTTTGACGCAAATTGAATCGCAAAAGAGTGACCCGCAGGCGCTTGCGAGTGTTGCGCTGAGCAAACACTTCAATACCTTTCCGCGTGGTGACGTGCGCTATGCCAATAGCTTTGAAGAGACCGAAGAAGATTTAAAAGCGATTAAATTAAGTGATCTGCGCGATTTCCACAAGACGTTCTATGCTGCCGCCAAAGGTGATATCGCCATCGTCGGTGACTTTGATGAAGCAGCCGTCACCCAGGCGATCCGCGAAGCGTTTGGCGATTGGAAAGGTGGCGTGCCCTATGTGCTGATATCAACCCCGTACAAAGATATTCCCCCTGTGAACCGCGCGCTCGAAACGCCAGACAAGGAGAATGCGTTTTTCACGGCGCGTATCAACGTCGATGTACAGGACACCGATGTTGATTACCCGGCGCTGTATATTGCGAATTACATCATGGGTGGCGCAGCAGGTTTTGACTCGCGGTTGACGGCCCGTATTCGAGTAAAAGATGGTCTTAGCTACGGCGTAGGCTCGCGACTGAGTGTAAGTTCGTCAGATCGCGGTGGTTCGTGGGGGGCTTACGCCATTGCCGCACCGCAGAACATTGGTAAGGTCGAAGTTGCATTTAAAGAAGAAGTTGCCAGGGCGTTAAAGGATGGTTTTACGACGGTTGAACTGGCCGCGGCAAAATCGGGCGCATTGCAGCAACGTTTGCAGCAGCGCGCTCAGGACGATGCCCTTGCTGGTGCGTTATCGAATAATTCATATCTTGGCAGAAGTTTTGTTTGGTCGAAACAGTTTGAAGACAAGATCGCCGCGCTAAAACCCGAAGATGTGCAAGCCGCGATGCGCAAATTTATTGACCCGAATAAGATTACGTTTGTGAAGGCGGGTGATTTTGCAAAGGTGGCGAAGGCCGGGAATGCGGTGGTGCCAGCCGCAAGTACCGCAACCAAGTAATTCTAGTAAAAATTATAAACCCCAGCATCGGCGGGTATTTCAAGCCATAAATGCTTTGAAACACCTGCCAATGCTAGGGTTTTGATTTATATGCGGTCACGCTCGGGTTCGGCTAACGACCCTACCAACGCCGGTATTGTTCATCTACGATTGTCAGGTAGCTGCCTCGCGCGGCTCGGCACGGCCCAAGCAGCCTGCGCTTGCCGCTCATTCGCAAACCGCGAAAGCGCTTGATTTAATTGACGTTTTCCCGCATAATCTGCGGCTTGGTCACGTCTGGCATTGGGTTTGATTTAAAACCAGACGTGGCGATCATCAACCCTTGCTTCACCCACGTGCGCATGTGGGGAAGCTCAACTGGCCGTAAGGTCTTAATCCATAAGGAGAATTTATGCGCCATTATGAAATCGTTTTTATCGTTCACCCGGATCAGAGTGAACAAGTGCCCGCGATGATTGATCGTTACAAGGCAACCATTGCTGCTGCCGCGGGTAAGGTGCATCGCATCGAAGATTGGGGTCGTCGTCAGATGACTTACCCGATCCAGAAAATTTTCAAAGCACATTACGTGCTGATGAATATTGAAGTGGCCCAGACCACGCTCGATGAACTTGAGCACGCATTCAAGTTCAACGATGCAGTTTTGCGTCATTTGATCGTCAAGACCGACGCGGCTGAAACGGCACCGTCGCCAATGATGAAAGAAGAGAAATCCAGATCACATGATCTGAAAGATGACGTTAAGGTCGCCGCGTAGTAATACGTGGTTGCTGCGTAAAAACAGTAATTTGAGTTGGTTGGTCGTCCGGTTTTTGAAGCCATGAAACCGACAACCAATACGGTGGTTCTTGAGGGTGTAGTGGCAACACGCGATGTGATTCGGGTAACTCCCGGTGGCCTCGCGGCACTCAATCTGGTGCTAACGCATCAGTCTCAACAGGCGGAAGGAAATTCTTTCGTGCAAGTTGAAGCTGAAATAAATGCGGTGGCGTTTGGTGAAGTGGCTGAGGCGTTGAATAACGTCAAGGTTTCTGATGCGCTCACGGTAAAAGGCTTTTTAAGCCAAAAGAATCGTTACAACTTAATGCTGGTTTTGCACATAACCCAATTCAAGTATTCAAACTAATTTATTTCTGAGGTGAATCATGCCCCGTCCAGGCCCACGCGGTAAAAAGTTCGACAAGAACAAAAAAGACACACGCAATCCTAATCGCGGTTTATTCCGTCGTAAGAAATTTTGCCGCTTCACAGCTGAAAAAGTCGTTCAAATTGATTACAAGGACATCGGCATCCTGAAAGAATTTGTAAACGAAAACGGCAAGATTATTCCGGCACGTATTACCGGTACCAAAGCCAAATATCAACGTCAATTGGATGTAGCGATCAAGCGCGCCCGTTTCCTGGCGCTGATCCATTACACCGATCTGCATTAATTTAAAGATCGGATAAGGACAAAATCATGCAAATTATTTTGATGGAAAAAGTTGTAAATCTCGGCCAGTTGGGCGACGTGGTGAAGGTCAAGGATGGTTATGCACGTAACTTCCTGATCCCGCAACGCAAGGCCAAGCGGGCCACCGATGCGAATAAAGCCGAGTTTGAAGCGAAGCGCGCTGAGCTCGAAGCCAAAGCCAACGAAATCTTGCTCACAGCGCAAGCGCGCGGCGAAAAGCTCGAAGGCTACATGGTGCAGGTAACGCAAAAGGCCGGTGTGGATGGCCGCTTGTTTGGCTCTGTGACCAATCACGATATCGCTGAAGCGTTGACCAAACAAGGTTTTGACGTGAAAAAAGGCGAAATCGTGATGCCGAATGGCCCGCTAAAGATTGTCGGTGATTTTCCACTGATGCTTAATCTGCATACCGATGTCAAAGCACAAATTACTGTGTCTGTTTTGGGTGAACACGCTTAAGTTAGCTTAGGGCAACACAAATTCATCAAGTCTGTTTCGAAGCGCCGCCTTGCAAAAGGCGGCGCTTTTGTTTGTGCTTTTTGACTGATGAGGACTGTTTTATGCACCAGTTATCCACAATATACACACCAAGTTGTGCGTTGCCTGTGGATAAATGCGCGCGCAAAATAAAGGGTCGAGCCGTTTTCATGCTGCCAGGATGACGGAGGATGTTGAGCTGCTAACTTGCCATCACCGCCGCACCCACACCCCACCGGATAAATAAATAAATGGCCGCCAACCCCAATTCGTTTTCACCGCTTCCCGTCTACGCCACTGATAGCGCCGTCTCCGCGTTGAAGCTACCTCCGCACTCCATCGAGGCCGAGCAATCGGTGCTGGGGGGCTTGCTGCTCAACAACGAGGCATGGGATCGCATCGGCGACATCATAGCGGAAGAAGATTTTTACCGCGACGATCATCGCCGCATTTATCACGCCATATCCAAGCTCATCGCGGACAATCGCGCCGCCGACGTGCTCACGGTCGCTGAAGCATTGCAAATGGCGGGTGATTTGCAGAACATCGGCGGCATGGCGTATTTGCACAGCTTGGCTGAGGGCACGCCATCCGCCGCCAATATTCGCCTCTATTCCGAAATCGTGCGCGAGCGCGCGGTGATGCGCCGCCTCGCGCGGGCGGGTGAGGAAATTGCGGATTCGTCGTATTCACCGAATGGCCGCGAGGCACGGCATTTACTGGATGAGGCCGAGAAAAAAGTCTTCGATATTGCTGAAATGGGCCGCAAAGGCGGTCAAGGCTTCACATCCATGTCCACGCTGCTATCCGAGGTGATGACACGCCTGGACGAGCTCTCCGCGAATCCCAATGCCGTTACTGGCAAGGCCACCGGCTTTGTTGATCTGGACGAAATGACCTCCGGCATGCAGGACGGTGATCTGGTGATTGTTGCGGGTCGCCCGTCGATGGGTAAAACCGCGTTCGCATTGAACCTCGCCGAACATGTCGCACTCAATCTTGGCCTGCCCGTGTTGATTTATTCGATGGAGATGGGCGGCACACAAATCGCAGGACGTTTTTTAAGCTCGATTTCGAAAGTTGATCAACAGCGCCTGCGCACCGGTCGCCTCGAAGCGCGTGATTGGGATGCAATCAATCAGGCGATGGTAAAGCTCAACGATGCGCCCATTCACATCGACGAAACGCCTGCGCTCAATGCACTTGAACTGCGCGCCCGCGCCCGCCGGATGTGGCGTCAATACATGGGTTTGGGACTGATCGTAGTGGATTATTTGCAGCTCATGTCGGCTACCGGTTCGGGTGAAAATCGTGCAACTGAAATCTCCGAAATTTCGCGATCACTCAAAGCGCTTGCTAAAGAATTGAAAGTTCCCGTCGTCGCACTCTCGCAGCTCAACCGCTCGCTCGAGCAACGTCCGAACAAACGTCCGGTGATGAGCGATTTGCGCGAATCGGGCGCGATCGAGCAAGATGCAGACGTGATTTTATTTATCTATCGCGATGAAGTTTATAACCCCGAAAGTGCCGACAAAGGCTCAGCGGAGATCATCATCGGCAAACAACGTAATGGCCCGATTGGCACGGTGAAATTGACTTTCTTGGGGCAAAATACAAGGTTCGTGAATTATGCAGGTGGGCAGAGTGGGTACTAACCTTTCCTTCTCCCGTCGCCGGGTGAAAGCGCCAATCGACTCACGTTAGAATGCACAATCAAAACTAACGCTTTAGGCCTATGTTTTCCCTTCGCCCGATCCGCGCCGAAATCTCCCTCTCGGCCCTCAAGCACAATTACGCGCTCGCAAAAAAACTCGCACCTGAGTCGCAGGCATTCGCCGTTGTCAAAGCCAATGCGTACGGTCATGGCCTAGAACGGGTTGCGCGTGCATTAAGCGATGCCGACGGCTTCGCCACGCTTGAGTTGGATTCCGCCATCAAGCTGCGCGAACTCGGCCTGCGTGCACCGATCCTTATGCTCGAGGGATTTTTTGACGACAAAGAATTGCCGTATTTTTCGCGGCACGATTTAATGCCTGTGATTCGCGACATGGAACAAATTAACCAACTTGCCGCCGCCGATTTAACCCGCCCGCTGGATGTATTTTTGAAATTTAATACCGGTATGAATCGCTTGGGCTTGCAGGGTGGGGCGGTGGGTTTTGCGCTTAACACGGCAGCAAATCATCGCAATATCGACGCGGTCACATTGATGACGCATTTCGCTACCGCTGACGGCAAACTCGGGATTGCTGCACAGCTTCGCCGCTTCGAAGAAATCACAAAATCAGCAACCGCAATATTCAAAGCCAAAGCCTTCGCGCAAAGCCTCTCGAACTCCGCCGCAACATTTCGCTACCCCGAAACCCATCGCGATTGGGTGCGGCCAGGCATCATGCTTTACGGCTCATCACCATTCGCGGACAAGTCCGCCGCATCGCTCGATTTAAAGCCGGTGATGGCATTGCGCAGCGAAATTATCGGTGTGCAAGCATTGCAGGCAGGTGATAGTGTTGGCTACGGGGCAACCTACGTGGCACAGAAAAAAATGCGTATCGGCATCGTTGCTTGCGGGTACGCGGATGGCTATCCGCGGCACGCGCCTGGCGATAACGCGCAAGGTACGCCGGTGAACGTCAGCGGCAAACGTACCCGCACGATAGGCCGCGTGTCGATGGACATGTTGGCGGTTGACATCACCGAAATGTCCCACATCCACAAAGGCGCACCGGTCACGCTATGGGGCGAGGGCTTGCCAGCAGATGAAGTCGCGGCGGCGGCAGGCACAATCGCGTATGAGCTTTTTTGCGGTATTACGGCGAGGGTGCCGATGGTTGACGTGGAATAAGAGGCCGCAGTCGCGCCTGAGATGAAAACACAAGGCCGAAACACGCGACCAAATAGTGAACTGGTTCCATCAGCTTTTCCTTGAGTCCGCAACGAAAGTTAAAATATGAAGCAGGACAAATAGGCTGCCGTATGAGAAGGCATTACAAAAGAGCAGTTAGACTAGCGGACTTTTTCGCTGCATTTCAAGCCTGAAGTGATTCATCACAAAAGACGCGGAGAATCTTAATCGCCCAGTGCAGTCAGGAGTTCGATGTGTTGTCCAGGCTCACTAACGCTGGGAGGAGCAATACGAGGCGGGGCCTATTTCCTTTCAAATCTGTAAGCGACAGTTGGCCAATCCCGCTGCAGCGACGGCGCGGGTTGTACCAACTCTTTATTCAGGTAAATATCGCCAAACGCGCGTCGGTCTTGGTTTGCCAGGCGCAATGGTCAATCCAAGCGCATTCGAGAGTGGCAAAGAAACTCTCCGCCATCGTGCGGTGTGCATATTCTCAATATGTAGACCGTCACTCGGCGTGAAGTGCCAACCATAAATGCTCTTAAGCTCCCATCAGTAAACGGCCTTGGCCTTTATGCCGCTAGCTAAATTTTGCATTTACCGCGCTACAATTTTGCCATCTCTTCAAAATCTATCCCCACTATTATGGTCTCACCGGAGACGATCACTGGCCGTTTTATGGTGCTGGAATTGGACAGCATTGCGGCTATCGCGGAGTCAGCGTTGACGACCTTTGTTTTTATATTCTGATCCAGCGCGCGCCATGTCGTGCCTTTGCGATTTAGCAGCACTTCCCAGCCTTTTGCGCCCACCCATTGGCGAAGCCGTGCCTCCGGAACGCCTTGTTTTTTGTAGTCGTGAAATGTGTATGAAATGCTGCGTTCCGCCAGCAAAGCACGCGCTTTTTTTACACTATCGCAATTAGCAATGCCGAAAACAATAATAGTCATGATGGGCCGAGAGGTCACAAGCGAGGGCTTTTAGAGTGCCGAATTGTGCCAGAATATCCTTGTCAAATTTCCACCAACCAAAGAAGCGGCAATGAAATATTTACACACCATGGTGCGCGTGAACGATCTGGATGCATCGCTCGATTTTTACTGTAATAAATTGGGGTTGGTGCTCACCCGTCGCAACGAATATCCCAATGGCCGCTTTACGCTGGCCTTTGTGAGTGCGCCAGGTGACGAGGCAGCCGCGATTGAACTGACCCACAACTGGGATAAAGAAGAGCTGGGTCAGGCGCGTAATTTTGGGCATGTGGCCTATGCGGTTGACGACATTTATGCGTTGTGTCAAAAACTGAAAGATGCTGGCGTGACGATTAACCGCCCGCCGCGAGATGGCCGCATGGCGTTTATACGATCGCCGGATAATATTTCGATTGAGCTTTTACAGCGCGGCGCTGCACTTGCGCCGATGGAGCCGTGGAAGTCGATGCCGAATACGGGGATATGGTAGCGCGTGCAAAAATTGTCTTGCAGTTAGCCCCACTCGCAGTTGACCCTTTCATTTGCGTTCATGTGCTTAATCTCTCATCAGTCTTGAATTTCAGGTAGTGCTGCGAGGCTGGAGTGCATCCCATGCGGCTAACCGTTAGTGAACCGTGTTGTGAAAAAGTATGCTGTCGGCAACTTTGTCAGAGCCGTTACCAGAGCATCTTGATCCTGTCGTTTTTTCAACCGAGCAGCTTTCATGCAGCACACGGGCACTGCTTCATCTGTGTTCAACGCGTCCACGCTTGGTATGGCATCCCTGAATGCGGCGTTGGTGCAAGCAAATATGCGCCATCCCACGTAGGCGATTCGCGAAGGTATTGAGGGTGACATCAAAAACCTCACCATCATCAACGGCTCAAACTGAGTTTTTAATAATGTGGTGACTCAAGCGTTGCAGCAATTCGGTTGCCGTGGTCAAGGGCAAGAGGTGATGTTGGAAACACCGTTTACGTTCAGGCTAAATAGCAAGTCTAAACGTGGGAGCCGGCACCAGCGCGCGGTTCGGGATATAAATTGCTCCGGCGCCTCGCCGACAGGGGGCTTGGTACTTCATGCGGTTGAAACATGCGTGCTCATCAAGCATGCTTGTCAGGGTTTGTCCATTTGACGCTGACGGGTGCGCCGTCCCGAAATAATATGTGCGATTAATAGCGGCAACGCGGCGATACCCATCACCCAATGCGTCGCGCTGATGATGGGTCGCGACATTTCACTGCCGAAATAATAGAGCGCGTAGCCGGAGAGCGTTAGCGTTGTTGCCCATGCCACCATGGTGCCTCCGGAAAGACGATTTTGATGATGCTGCCACGCTTTCCGAACATGTCCGGGCAGTAACGAGCCGATGATAACGAGTGTTGCCATGGCCGCCAAACCATGCAGCTTGAGCCACCATTGCTGCAATGGATGCGGGCCTTCACCGAAATCAGTTTTCACGGTCACAAAATAGTGAAAGCCCAGCCACAGCAAGCCGGACAAAAACAATATTGCGAAACATATCGCCAGCCATCGGCGGTGCAGAGGGCCGAGGCGATTATCAATAGTGCGTTTTTTGGGCATCAACTTTTCGGTCAACTTTTACGCCGGATTTTATCGGCAATTTATAGCCGCGTAATTTTTCCCGCGCCATCCAGCAACGCAGCATAGGCCTTGAAATGATTCAGCGTTGCACGACATGCCGCGCTGTCAGGATCTTGTAACCACACAATTTTGGTCAGTGCATCGGCGACCGCACAAGAAGGTGCCAAAACGCTGATAGATTCATATTTTTTCGTTGCCGCGTTGCGTCTGGCGGGAACGGGTTCGACAATAGTTTTGGCAAGCGAGTAATATCTTGCGCTGGTCGCGCAACTCAAGTTTTCGATGATTGCAATCGGGAATACCTGGTTCGGCTGCGATGGTGCGCGTACCGCGATGGTATGTTCAAAATCGCCAAAAACACGCAAATCTCCGCCCGCATTTACCACCCCTGCCAGGATGCCATGGGCTTGCAGCGTGAAAACGGCTTCATCGACAGCGTAGCCTTTGGCAATGCCGCCTAAATCGATCCAGACGCGTTTAAGGATGCGAATCTGGTTGTCGTCATCGAGCGCAATGCTTTCGCCGAGACTTGATTGAACTGCGGGAATTTTGAGAGATTTGCTGGCGTCAGGTCGCGGCAGCACGCCACGTCGCACCAGAGTGGGCGCAACGGTTGGATTAAATAGGCCATTAGACAAACGTTCAACTTCAATCGCCAACGATAATGTTTTCCAAGTGTCGCTAAAAATTCGCAGTTTGGCACCGGCCTCGGCATTCGCGATAGCGGCCAGGTCGCTGGTGCCTTCGTGAAAACTCATCGCGCGATGAATGTCAGCCACGCGCGCAAATGCCGCATCGGTTGCGTCCACAAACGTGGCGTTATCGCCGGCAAGGACAGCAATCTCCACCACCGTGCCCAGCAACGGTTTGGCGCGCTTGCGCAGGTTACCTGCCGCCACCGGCCCTAGCGGCATCGTGGTCGATGTTGTCGACGCCAGCGTGCTTGATGCTATTCTCACGCGATCCATGCTTTCGTTGCGCTAGAACGTTGTAGGAAGGGAGCAATCAAAGCCTGCCTGCGGCCTTCATTTGCTCAACCACCGCAACGATTCTGCGCACACCATCGGTGATGTGTGTGGCGCTCATGGTCGCGCCGCTGATCGACGCAATGTCTTCGCTTACACGCAGTTTGTCTGATTTATCTTTGCCAACAAATTGCTTGCGCCAAGCGGGCAGGCGGACTTCATAGCCGTGGCTTTCGCGATAAGCGAGAATTTCGACGTTGCGAATTTTGCCATCCGCGCCTATACCTACCGCGTAGTCGATCAACTCGAATTTACCGATTACGCCATCGAGTACCAATAAGCCGACAGGCTTATCACCGTTCATCGCCGTTAATGAGCGCCAGAGTACCGATTTGGCAGGCAAACCGGTGGTCGTAGCGATAGCGCTGACCTGCTCCGCAGTGAGCTGGAATACGCTTTCCTTAAACGAAGTGGCTTCGGGAAATCCGCGTTTCGCCGCTTCGTCCACAGTCGCATACTGGCCCGCATAGACGGGTGCGACCATGACAATAGCGGCGGCGGGTAACCAAGTCAGTGCGGATTTCATTTCGCTCAATAATAGTGAAGGACTGAATACGACCGAGACACTTAAAACGAAAAGCCAAGACCCAGATCAAGGCGGTCTGAGTCTTTCACAATTTTATATTTTTGGTAATCCGCCTTGAGCACGACGGTCGGCGCGATATTAAAACTCACGCCTGTGGTCCAGACCGTTTCAGTATCGTAGGCGGTAGGGTTCAAGCCTGCGACGACGCCATCAAAACTACGGCCAGTGTTAATGCGTTCAATACGTGTGAATGGTGAAATGCGGTAGTCGTCGCCCAACGGGATTTTATAAGCAGCCTGCGCATAGTAACCATCAAATGATTTTGGCACCAAGTAGGGCGCGCCGGCGAAACTGGCGTTAAGCCTGCCGGCACCAGAAATGGAGCCGCGCGCATAAACCGCAGAAAAGTCCCAGGCGCCGGGTGTCCATTGCGCATGAATATCCGCAAGCGTGACGCGCGCGTCAGGTGCCAAAAAGTCCTTGATGCCGTGGCTAGCTTTGCCGCTGGTAATGCCTGCGCCTACACGCAATCCTGGGATGCCGCGCCAGTCAACGGCAGCGAACAATGATAAGTCCTTCGCGCGCGCCAGTTGGCCTTCCTGATGCAACGTGCGCAATGGCGATTCGACACTTTCGCCATTCAGCGGATCCCATTTGGTGAGATCGTAGCCAGTAGTAATACCGGCGCTCCATGAAATACCGTTATCGTGTTCACCGAATATCTGAATGCCCGCTTCGCGCAGAGTAGACGGGATGATGGCGGTTTCAACCAAGGGCCGATTTACGCTGTAAAACGTATTTGGCTCATGATTTTGATTGATAAGTCCCAACGGCATTAAAAACACACCGGCACGCAGACCATAAGTGTCGTTCAAGCGGTGCTCCACATAAACTTGCTCAACCGCGACCTCGCCCGCATCCGTCGATGAAGTGACGGCATGCTCAACTTCGAGCTCGGCAACGACTTTGGTTTTTGAGTCAAAGCGGTGTTGATAACCGAGAACAAAACGCGCAATGTCAGCCTGCGTCGCGGATGAATCGCTGCGCGGGCGAGCATAAGTAATTTCGCCATATGAACTTAACTGCGTGTCGGCGCCCATGCTGGCTGGTGTTGTTGAGGGTGTAGCTGCGATCACCACCGCAGGAGCCGGTGCAGCATCCTGCTTTTGCTTCATCTGCTTCAATTCAGCTTTGACTTTTTCCAGCTCGCCCGCTAATTGCTCGAGGCGATTCAGTAATTGGGTTTCATTGCTCTGGGCAAATGCGCTACCAGCGCCGCCCAGGGCAAGTGCCAAACTCATGGCGATGGCGGTAGGGATATTTCGTTTTGTTGTTACTTGCATGTTGGACTTTCTATCACCGACAAATAATTGTTGTGGCTGTTTTTTGGCTTGCCGACGTCGCGTATCGAGCCAAATAGCCCAGCGACTTCGCCATCGGTACCCGCTGCAAAATAAAGCGCATTGGTGTCGCCTAGGCTGGCACCGTTACCAAAGATGAGCCCCCAGGTGCCATCAACGCCGATCACGTTGCCGCTGGCATCGCGCATGAAGTTGATAAGGCGGCCGGTAGTTTGGTTGAACGCGGCGATTTTTCCGGCGCCACCGAAGTTGCCCACCAAGAGCATGTTCGATAGCAAACCAAAATTCGCGGGTGCGATCGCCACGCCCCAAGGCGCGTTTAGGCGACCGAGATCTTCATAAATACGAACCATGTCACCAGCCAAAGTGTATTCAATCAATTTACCGCGATTTGGAAATCCGCTGACTTTGTCTTCACCGGCGGCGTCGAGCGAATCTTCCTCGGAGGAAAAGAACTGGCGTGCATCAGCGATAAAACCCGCCTCGTTGCGCAGTACCTGGCTTACGCAATACATCACAAATGCCCGGCCATTCACCACCTGAATATTAAATGGCACCGGATCGCCTAGGCGTGCCTTTCTATCGCAATCCTGTGCAGCAGGATCGCTCGCTTCGCCGGTCGCAAACGGGTTTATGAAAGCCTGTGTCGGGACCAATTTAAAGTTTTTATCAAACTGGCAAATTTGCGGGTCAATCCCAAAATTCGCCGTCCACAATACATCCCAAGTATCAGTTTTTACAGCCACGCCAAAAAACGACATGCCTTGATCCGCCCCTTTAAAAGCCAGCTGTGATGGCCCATTCACGCGCATCGCAGCGCCGCTGACAGTTCGGTCTGTCCATGCAGAAATGGTGCCGGAATCAGTGACGAATAAAAATCTTGCCGAGCCAACAAATTGAACGGTTGACCCGTTCGCCGTGGCGGTTTGGTGGTTGATCCGAAAGTTTTGTGAATCAATCGGTGCACCGCTAAATACCGTGCCCGTAACTTTGCCAATGCTGTCTTTGGTGGAGAGCGCGTCGGCGCCCGGCAGATAAACTTCGGCCAGACCATCCTGAAATAATTTACGCAAGCCGGGCGTGGCGGAGGCAGTGACGTCACCAAAAAATTGATATGAAGTCCCACCTGCCGTTACCCAAAAATGCCCACCAGCCCCAGCGGGGCGGATCGCAATCCCCCATGCGTCAACATGGCCTTTAAACGTGAATTGTGCGTTGCACTTGGCGGTGCTCGCCGCGAGATTGGTTTGCTGATAGGTGTTGCGGCGCGCCAAGGCTGGCACGACGCTGATTCGTGCGGTGTGCGCTGTTGCAGGCAGGACTGCCGATAGAGGGGCGGCAACCGCGGTGGCGGATGATGCCATCAGGAAATTGCGGCGATACGATAGTTTCGACTTTGTCAGATGAGCTTTCGACGTTGTTCCGGGCAATACAAACAATGATTCAATTTGCATTTTTAACGAACGGCAACCTTGATGATGGGTAGCGCAGGAGTTAAGCAATGCATAAAAGAGGCAATGACGCAAATACGAATCATTCGCATTATTTGTAATATTTTATGGAAATGAACGCTGATTGTCCACAAGAATTTAAAGGCGAGTGTAAAAACACTTATTTAAAGTACATGTAAAAAGAGGTGTAAAAACTGTGTTGCAATGTAATTTTTTTAAAATACGCTATCGGCGATGCTACCAATAGCGTCCTATCTGTGATGCACCTACAATCAATTCAAGCGCTTATTCAATCTAATATATCAACGGCGGTGCTTTTTGCCAGCGATCTAGCGATCCATTTATTTAAGCTAATTGATTCGGCAGCAGCGGCAATCGCCGCGGCAGCATGGACTTCAGGAGGGATCCGAATCAGTAAGCGACCAGATGCTTGTCGCTCTGGCTTGACGCCCTCGGCCGCGCATGACGCTAGATAATGGTCGACCGCGAATTCAAAATCGGCGCGGAGCTCGTCCACGCTGGCACCGTGAAAGCGAAGTTGTTCTTTCATACCGAAGACCACGCCAATGAGAATATTATCTTTGGCGTCGTAATCTATGCGCGCGGTATAGCCACGATATTCCATGCTGTTCAATAAATTCCCGCTTTCGGTATTTTTAAAGCAACTTTTTAATCGTATTGTTGAAACCGAATAAACAAATGATATCAGTATATGATACTACTAAATTTATTATGTAATTGGACAGATTAAATTAGGCTATTGCCCACGGCAGCCATAAATATTTCTTAATTTATTCAATAATTTAGGCGCTGAAATAGATATATCTGTCAAGAATGGTGCCCGAAATAAAATAGATGAAATGCGGTGGGCGTGGCTTTTTCCAGCTAGTGCAACATTCAAATTTAGGGATTAAAATAAGGGTGAGTGTTGCGGTGCACCATCAACATACTTTAACGCCACCATAACTTTTTACACGCGCCCGATTTCGATACAGCACAGTAACTCCATTGCAATCGCACCTGCGCGCACATGAAACACCTTTATACCTTTCGTACAACACGCAGCTACAAGTAAGTCCCAAATAAATATCAGCCCGCAAGGTCAACCTTAAGGTTTCAAAAATGCCAGCCACGCCCAAAGCCCGCCCGAAGTACTACGACCTTAACCTTCTCAATCTGCCGTTGCCCGCATTGGTGTCGATCTTTCACCGGATCACAGGCGTGGTGATGTTTTTGTTTTTAATTCCGGCGACTTTGTATTTATTGCAAGGCAGTTTGAAATCTGAGTCCGGCTTCAATTTCTGGAAAAACGTACTGACGACGTTCCCGCTCGTCAAGCTCATCATGCTCGCGTTCGTATGGGCATTTGTGCATCATTTTTATGCGGGGCTGCGCTATTTGCTGCTTGATCTGCATGTCGGCACCAGCAAGGCAGCAGCGCGCACATCATCAATCACGGTGCTGATTTTGGGTGTGGTCACCATAGCCATTATCGGAGTGCGGCTATGGTAGACCTCAACAAAACAGATATGCAGCCGGTCGGCGCGCATTATGGTTGGCGAGAGTGGCTGGCGCAGCGGGTCACGGCGGTCATCATGGCGGCCTTTGCTGTGGTCATTTTTTCTTATTTCATATTTAAGAGCGACGTTAGTTATAACGACTGGAAAGACCTTTTTGGTTCGCAATTATTCCGCGTTCTGGCGCTGCTGTTTTTGATTTCGGTTTACTACCACGCATGGATTGGCATTCGCGATGTGCTGATGGATTACATCAAACCCGTGTCGCTCAGGCTGTCGCTGCAGGTGCTTGTTATTCTGGTGCTGTTTGCATTCACGATTTGGTCGATTGCAATTCTTTGGGGGCAGTAACGTCTATGGTGCTGTTGCTTTCTCCCTTTCAATATTGAGGCATTTTCAAATGGCTATTCCAGTACGAAAATATGATGCAGTGGTGGTGGGCGCGGGTGGTTCGGGACTGCGCGCCGCGTTGCAACTTTCCACAGCGGGTTTGAAAGTCGCAGTGCTGTCAAAAGTGTTTCCCACGCGCTCGCACACGGTTGCCGCGCAGGGCGGAGTCGGGGCATCACTCGGCAATATGGGCGAGGATAATTGGCACTGGCATATGTATGACACCATTAAAGGTTCTGACTGGCTGGGTGACCAGGATGCGATTGAATTCATGTGCAAAAAAGCGCCCGAAGCGGTGCGTGAACTTGAGCATTTCGGGATGCCGTTTGATCGTAATGAAAATGGTACGATTTATCAGCGTCCGTTCGGCGGCCACTCACAAAATTTCGGTGAGAAACCTGTGCAGCGATCATGCTGCGCCGCGGATCGTACCGGCCACGCGATGTTGCACACGCTGTATCAGCGCAACGTATTTGCGAACACGCAATTTTTTGTGGAGTGGATGGCCCTCGACTTGATTCGTAACGAAGCAGGTGATGTGCTGGGCGTGACGGCGATGGAAATGGAAACTGGCGAGACCATGATTTTCCAAGCCAAGGCAACCGTATTTGCGACGGGCGGAGCAGGGCGGATTTACGCGTCATCGACCAATGCATTTATCAATACCGGTGACGGCCTCGGCATGGCGGCACGCGCCGGCATTCCACTGGAAGATATGGAATTCTGGCAATTTCACCCGACCGGCGTGGCGGGGGCCGGCGTGCTCATTACTGAAGGTGTGCGCGGGGAAGGCGGGATTTTGTTGAATGGTAACGGCGAACGCTTCATGGAGCGATATGCGCCCACCATGAAAGATCTGGCTTCGCGCGATGTGGTTTCGCGCGCCATGGCGACCGAGATCAAAGAAGGTCGCGGCGCGGGCCCGAACAAAGATTATATTTTGCTGAAACTCGATCATCTGGGCCCCGAAGTTATTAATAAGCGTCTGCCGGGCATTCGTGAAATCGCGGTTAAATTCGCAAACGTGGATCCGATTAAGGAACCAATTCCGGTGGTGCCAACTTGCCACTACCAAATGGGCGGTATTCCAACCAATTATTTGGGTGAAGTGATCGTGCCGAAAGACGGTAATTCAAGTGCGGTGGTGCCCGGTTTTTATGCGGCAGGCGAAGTCGGTTGTGCGTCGATTCATGGTGCGAACCGTCTCGGCACAAATTCCTTGACCGACTTGCTGGTGATGGGCAAATCAGCGGGCGACTCGATGATCGAATTCATCAAACAAAATCCGAATCATAAAGAGCTGCCCGCGAATGCGGGACAATCATCGCTTGACCGCTTGGCGAAACTTGAGAATCAAAGCAATGGCGAAAATGTTTATGCGGTAGGTGACGCAATGCGCCAAACCATGCAGGCCCATTGTGGTGTGTTCCGTTTCCCGGACATGCTCATTGAGGGGGTCGAGAAAATCAAGAAAATCGCTTTGCGCGCCGAGCGTTTGGAAATCAAAGACAAGAGCAAAGTTTTCAATACTGCGCGAATCGAAGCGTTGGAACTGCAAAATCTGATTGAAGTCGCGGTGGCGACGATGGTGTCCGCCGAGAATCGCAAAGAAACGCGCGGGGCTCACGATCGCGCTGATTTCCATGACCGGCCCGGCTTCGTAAATGGTCGCGACGACGCGAATTGGCTCAAGCATTCGCTCTGGTATAAAGGGACCGATAAGATCGAGTACAAGCCGGTGAATTTGAACCCACTGACGGTGGAGTCGTTTGCGCCTAAAGCACGCACCTATTAACGCGCCGCCACAAACGCGACCACTAGCCCCGATATTAGTTTTCGATAAACCAATCGACAAAAAATTAGATAGGCATCACCCAATGAAATTCAAAATTCTTCGCTACGATCCTGATCAAGACCCGAAGCCGTATTTCAAAGAATATGATTTGGTACTCGAACCAACCGACCGCATGCTGCTTGACGCGCTGATTCGCATTAAATCGATTGACGATACGCTTGCGCTGCGCCGCTCTTGCCGGGAAGGTGTGTGTGGCTCGGACGCCATGAATATCAACGGTAAAAACGGTTTGGCATGCGTCACCAAAATTTCTGATCTCAAAGAGCCGGTGGTATTGAAGCCGTTGCCCGGCCTGCCCATCATTCGCGATTTAATCGTCGATATGACGCAGTTTTTCAAACAGTATAATTCGGTCAAACCGTTCCTCATCAATCACGACACGCCGCCCGAAACCGAGCGCCTGCAAAGCCCGACAGATCGTTTGGAATTGGATGGTTTGTATGAATGTATTTTGTGCGCCTGCTGCTCTACCGCGTGCCCATCGTTCTGGTGGAATCCGGATAAATTTGTTGGCCCCGCAGGACTATTAACGGCCTATCGTTTTATTGCCGATACTCGCGATCAGGCAACCAACGAACGCCTCGACAATCTTGAAGATCCGTACCGTTTATTCCGTTGCCATACGATCATGAATTGCGTCGATGTCTGCCCGAAAGGTTTGAATCCATCACTCGCTATCGGCAAGATTAAAGAGATGATGGTGAAGCGCGGTGTTTAGGAAATTGCTATGAATGCGACGGTAATTGACGATCGTCGCCTCGATCGCCTGCGCTGGAAGGCGCGGAGGGGTCTATTGGAAAACGATTTATTGTTGACCAAGTTTTTGAATGCGGAATTAACCAGCTTGAGTGAGATCGAGCTGAGCGCGCTGGATCAGCTGCTGCAGTTGGGTGATAACGATTTGCTTGACACATTGATGGGGCGGAAGCCAACTTCCAACGTGGCGATAGCGGCGTTAGTGGCCCGCATTCAAAGCACCTAGGAGCGTAAATGCAGTCAATTTTGTAGCTTGGGCGGATAAACTTTTTCGGAGAATAAAAGCATGGACGCAAAAGGCAAAGCAGTTCTGACGTTGGCGGATGGCAGATCCTTTGATCTGCCGGTATTCGGTGGCTCCCACGGTCCAGATGTGCTGGACATTCGCAAGCTTTACGCCCAGACGGGTATGTTCACCTACGACCCTGGCTTTATGTCCACGGCATCCTGTAATTCGAACATCACCTTTATTGATGGCGACAAAGGTGAGCTTCTGTATCGCGGTTATCCGATTGAACAGCTGGCAACGCAATGTGATTTCATGCAGGTATGCCATTTGCTGCTTTATGGGGATTTGCCTAACCCGGCGCAACGCCTCGATTTTGTCAGCCGCGTGACCAATCACACCATGGTTCATGAACAAATGCAGTTTTTTCTGCGCGGCTTCCGTCGTGATGCGCATCCGATGGCGGTCATGACCGGATTGGTTGGCGCAATGTCGTCGTTTTATCCGGATTCGATGAATTTGCATGATGCGCAGCAACGCGATATCTCGGCAATTCGGTTAATTGCGAAGCTGCCCACCCTGACCGCGATGGCGTACAAATACACGGTCGGCCAGCCGTTGGTTTACCCGAGCAATAATCTATCGTACACCTCGAATTTCATGCGCATGATGTTCGCGGTACCTGCCGAAGAATATAAAGTAAATGAAGTGCTGACCCGCGCGCTGGATCGCATTTTCATTCTGCATGCCGACCATGAACAAAATGCCTCCACTTCGACCGTGCGTTTATGTGCATCCAGCGGCACCAACCCATTTGCCGCGATTGCAGCTGGCGTGGCGTGTCTGTGGGGTCCGGCACACGGCGGCGCAAATGAGGCGGCGCTCAACATGCTTTACGACATTCAGCGCGAGGGCGGGTTGCCAAAAATTGGTGAATTTATTGCCAAGGTTAAAGATAAAGATTCAAACGTTCGCCTGATGGGTTTTGGCCATCGTGTCTATAAAAACTACGATCCCCGCGCCAAGCTGATGCGCGAAACCTGTTATGAAGTACTGAATGAATTGGGGCTGCAGGAAGACCCACTATTCAAACTCGCGATGGGGCTGGAAAAAATTGCGCTGGAAGATGATTATTTTGTGAGTCGCAAACTATATCCGAACGTTGATTTTTACTCGGGCATTGTGCAGAAAGCGATTGGCATTCCAGTGCCGTTGTTTACCGCGATTTTCGCGCTGGCCCGGACAGTGGGCTGGATTGCGCAGCTTAACGAAATGATTGCTGATCCTGAGCAAAAAATTGGTCGTCCACGCCAGTTATACGTCGGTGCGCCACGTCGTGACATCGACAAGAGCAAATTATAACCCCCAGCATTGGCGTTGGTTATGAGCAATTATTGGCTCAAAACCCCCGCCAAAAAACGACTTTAAAAGTTTTACGGCATTTTTAGCGGACGGCTGATTTTTAAAGCCGCAGCGAACGAGGTTCCATCATGATGCGTGATTTCCAGCAATCCTCCCTTTTTTTTGGTGCGAACGCGCCTTATGTAGAACAACTTTACGAGCAATATTTGCTTGATCCTGCTGCCGTTACCGAAAGCTGGCGCAAGCAATTTGACGCATTGCCCAACGTCGCCGGCAATAACGCAAAAGATGTGGCGCACTCGCCGGTTATTGCGGCATTCGCAGAGCGCGCAAAGGGCGGCGGCGCGCGCGTGGTTTACGTCAGTGCGGCCAAAGACGCTTCCAACGAAGCTGGCAGCGTTAGTGTCAATGCAGTAGCAGGCTTGACCACCAGCGAATATAAAAAGTCGTTCAAGGTTCTACAGTTCATTCGTGCGCATCGCGTGCTGGGTTCGCGCCACTCGTCGTTGGACCCCTTGAAGCGCAGCGAGCGCATGCCGGTTCCAGAATTGGAGTTGAGCCACTACGGCTTGGATGAGGCTGATCTTGAAACCGAGTACGGATTTGGCTCATGGCAGGGCAAGATTGCAGGCAGCACTGAAAAAGCCAAGCTGAAAGATATTGTTGCGGCCGTGAAGCGCACCTATTGCAGCTACGTCGGCGTCGAATATATGTATATCTCGTCCACCGAGCAGAAGCGCTGGGTGCAGGGGAATTTTGAATCGATTCAATCGCAGCCGAGTTTATCGACGGAAGAAAAACAATTTTTACTGGAGCGTTTAAGCGCGGCAGAAACGCTCGAAAAATATCTGCATACCCGCTACGTCGGCCAAAAACGATTTTCGCTTGAAGGCGGCGAAAGCACTATTCCGCTGCTCGATGACATCATTCAAGGCGCAGGCGAAAAAGGCGTGCGTGAAGTCGTCCTTGGCATGGCGCATCGTGGTCGCTTGAATGTATTGGTCAACAGCCTCGGTAAATTGCCCGCGGATTTGTTCAGTGAATTTGAAGGCAAACATGCACACGAGCTGGGTTCGGGCGACGTGAAATATCATCAGGGTTTTTCCAGCGATATTCAAACCAAAGGCGGCGCGGTTCACTTAACGCTGGCGTTTAATCCCTCGCATCTTGAAATTGTAAATCCGGTGGTTGAGGGCTCGGTGCGTGCTCGCCAAGTGCGCCGCAACGATATTGAAGGCAAAGAAGTGATGCCGATTCTGATCCACGGTGATGCAGCATTTGCCGGACAGGGCGTGGTCATGGAGACAATGGCGCTATCGCAAACGCGGGGCTACAAAACCGGCGGCACGGTGCATATTGTCATCAACAACCAAGTCGGTTTTACCACTTCAGACACCCGCGATACGCGCTCTTCTTTGTATTGCACCGACATTGCAAAAATGATTGAGGCACCGGTGTTTCACGTCAATGCCGACGATCCCGAATCGGTGTTGCTGGTGGGTCGTATCGCGCTTGAATATCGGATGAAATTTCACAAGGACGTGGTGATTGATCTGGTTTGTTTCCGCAAACTAGGCCACAACGAGCAGGACGAGCCATTCGTCACGCAGCCATTAATGTACAAGAAAATCGCCCAGCATCCTGGTACTCGCAAACTGTACGCAGATCGTTTGACGACAGCCGGTACGGTGAGCGCGACGCAGGGTGATGATCTGGTCACCAACATCCGCGCGCGTCTCGACGCAGGCAAAAGCACCAACACCAAAATTTTGTATGGCATCAAGCCGCCGCTGGCGGTGGATTGGGCGCCCTACCTCGGTAAAGATTGGCGTCAGCCGGTCGATACCCGCGTACCGCTGGCGCAGCTGCAAATGTATGCGGAGCGTTTGACGCAACCACCGTCCGATTTCAAGTGCCATATGTCGGTCGATAAGCTGCTCGAAGTGCGCCGCAAAATGGGCCGTGGCGAGCAACCGCTGGATTGGGGCATGGCCGAAAATCTGGCGTATGCCTCGCTGGTCGCGAGCGGCCATCCGATTCGTTTGTCGGGGCAGGATTGTGGTCGTGGCACATTCGCCCATCGCCACGTCGTGTTGCATGATCAGAACCGCGAAAAATGGGATTCGGGCATTTATGTGCCGCTGCAAAATATTCAGGAAAAGCAGGCCACGTTTTTGGTAATCGATTCGCTGTTGTCTGAAGAAGCGGTGCTTGGATTTGAATACGGCTACGCGTCTGCCCAGCCCTTCGAGTTGGTGATTTGGGAAGCGCAGTTTGGCGATTTCGCCAACGGTGCGCAGGTCGTGATTGACCAATTTATTTCCTCCGGTGAATCGAAATGGGGTCGCCTGTGTGGCCTCACCATGTTCCTGCCGCATGGCTATGAGGGCCAGGGTCCGGAGCACTCTTCGGCGCGTCCTGAGCGCTTCCTGCAGTTATGTGCCGAGCACAATATGCAAGTGGTGATGCCATCCACGGCGGGACAGCTGTTTCATATGATCCGCCGCCAGGCGCTGCGCCAAATGCGCAAGCCGCTGATCGTGATGATGCCGAAATCGTTGTTACGCAAGAAAGAAGCTACGTCACCGATTGAAGATCTCGTGAATGGCAAATTTGAAGTCGTCATCGGTGAAGTCGAAAAGCAGAACATGAAAAACGTGAAGCGCGTTATTTTCTGTTCGGGAAAAGTCTATTTCGATGTCATTGCCGAGCGTCAAAAGCGCGCGATTGATGACATCGCAGTAGTCCGTATCGAGCAGCTTTATCCGTTTCCACACGAAGAATTTGCCGAGCAAATTGGACTTTATCCCAACGCCAAATCAGTCGTCTGGGTACAGGAAGAGCCTGGCAATCAGGGCGCGTGGCATCGTATCCAGCATTACCTGAAGCGCGGCTTGCGGCCCGATCAAACATTAACCAACTCGCTGCGTCCTTCATCCGCTTCGCCTGCGGTAGGTTATTTGGCAAAGAGTACCGAGCAGCAAAAAACATTGGTTGACGCGGCGCTGAGTCTTGAAACTAAAATTGACGATTCGCTGAACAAGACCATGCCGCTAAAAACGGTAGCAAAAAAATAATCTTTTGACGTGATGAAACGCTAGCGATGGCTAAATATTTCATGGGCGTCAGCACACAAAAATAAGCTCGAAGGAAGTTAAAAATGTTAATCGAAGTCAAAGTTCCCACGCTCTCAGAATCCGTTTCCGAAGCCACACTCGTCACATGGCACAAGAAAGTTGGCGAAGCGGTCAAGCGCGACGAAAACTTGATCGATATCGAAACTGATAAAGTGGTGATGGAACTACCTGCACCCGCTGATGGAGTGCTGACCAAGATTATTCAGCTCGATGCTGCCACAGTCACTTCGGGCGAAGTCATTGCGGTGATTGATACTGAAGCCAAGGCAAGCGCCGCTGCTGCACCCACTGCTGTTGTCGAGCGCGCGGCTGCGCCGGTTTCCGCTCCTGCTGCCCCTGCTACTCCCGCCTCGACGCCCGCAGCCACTTCCGCCAGCACGAACGCGATGAGTCCAGCCGCCGCCAAAATCGCTGCCGAGAATAATGTCAGCGCAGCCGATGTGGCGGGCACAGGCCGTGGTGGACGCGTGACAAAAGAGGATGTGGTCAATAAGGTTTCTGGCGCGCCTGCCCCTATTGCTGCCCCCGTCGCCAAACCAGCAGCACCGACTGTAGTGATTTCGCAAGGCGGCGTGGCAAATGCGCGTTCAGAGCAGCGCGTGCCGATGTCGCGCCTGCGTGCCCGTATTGCCGAGCGTTTGCTGCAATCACAGTCCACCGCCGCAATTTTGACGACGTTTAATGAAGTCAACATGGGTCCGGTGATTGCGTTGCGCAACACCTACAAAGAAAAGTTTGAAAAAGAACATGGCGTCAAGCTGGGCTTCATGTCGTTCTTTGTCAAGGCCGCAGTACATGCGCTGAAAAAGTATCCTATCGTCAACGCCTCGGTGGATGGCAATGATATTGTTTACCACGGCTTCTACGACATCGGTATCGCCGTCGGTACTGAGCGCGGCCTGGTGGTGCCGGTGCTGCGCGATGCAGATCAATTATCGATTGCTGGCATCGAGAAAAAAATCGGTGAATTCGGGCAAAAAGGCAAAGACGGCAAACTCACGATTGAAGATTTGACCGGCGGCACCTTCTCGATTTCAAATGGCGGTGTATTTGGTTCGATGCTTTCCACGCCCATTATCAACCCACCGCAGTCCGCAATTCTGGGCGTACATGCAACGAAGGATCGTGCAGTCGTCGAGAACGGCCAAATCGTAATTCGCCCGATGAATTACCTCGCCATGAGCTACGACCATCGCATCATTGATGGTCGCGAAGCCGTGCTGGCGCTGGTCGCGATGAAAGAAGCGCTGGAAGATCCGGCAAGATTGTTGTTGGATATTTAAATCTGAATGCCGTAGCCCGGAGGCAACCGGGATGTTTTAAGCCGGGGGTATCCCGGGAATTTAACGCATGCAAATCATTTCTTGGAAGTCGCGGTGCTCACTCCGGGCCACGAAAAATTGGCATCAAACAAAACATTTAAATGGCGAAATCAAAACTAAGGCCGCAGCAATGGCTCAAGCAAATTTTCTTTTTTATTTTTGGTGCATTGCTGACAGGTTTTTTGACGGTGTTTTTTGCAAAATTTCTGGGTCACTTTATTCCACAAACTATTGCTGTTCCCGTCGGCGTGGGTACCGCTGTGGCGCTAACCCTCTGGCTCTCGCAATTGATTAAGCAACCGCCATTTATTATCTCGGGCACATCGCCTTTTATTGCTGGATTTTGCGCCGCGCTGGGGGTTCACGTTTCCCGGGTCTGGCTATCGTAAGCAGCTTCATTTTGATACAGGGTTTCAGTCATGAATAAGCAATTCGACGTTGTTATCATTGGTGCCGGCCCCGGCGGCTATATCGCTTCGATTCGCGCTGCCCAGCTTGGGTTTAGCGTGGCCTGTATCGAAGGCTGGAAAAACCCCAAGGGCGAAATGATGCTTGGCGGCACCTGCCTGAACGTCGGCTGCATTCCGTCGAAGGCATTGCTGGAATCCTCAGAAAATTTTGAAAAAATTGAACATAAATTTGGAGATCACGGCATCTCCACCGGCGGCGTGAGAATGGACGTGTTGAAGATGCAAAATCGTAAAGACGCCATCGTCGGCAAGATGACAAAAGGCGTCGAATTCCTGTTTCGCAAAAATAAAATTACGTGGTTAAAAGGGTTCGGAAAATTCATGGCAGGTGGCGATGTTTACACGCTTGAAGTCGCGAACGGCGATGTTAAAGAGTTGATCGACGCCAAGCACGTCATTATCGCGACCGGCTCCAAGGCGCGGCATTTGCCTGGCATTCCCGTTGACAACGTAAACGTGTGTGACAACGAAGGTGCACTGATGTTTTCTGCCGTGCCCAAGCGCCTCGGTGTGATTGGAGCAGGTGTGGTGGGGCTGGAGCTGGGCAGCGTGTGGCGGCGTTTGGGTGCCGACGTGACGCTACTGGAAGCGATGCCGTCGTTTCTCGCCGTGACGGATGAATCAATCCAGAAAGAAGCCTGGAAATCATTCACCAAAGAGCAGGGTATGAATATCAAGCTCGGTGTGAAGATCGGCAAAGTGAGCGTGAAAAAAACCAGCATCACCGTTGAATATACCGACGAGCAGAACCTGGCGCAAAAGCTCGAGTGCGACAAATTGATTATTTCGGTCGGGCGCGTGGCGAATACCGATATTTTAGGCGGCGATGCAGTCGGCTTGAAAATGACCGACCGTGGTTTGATTGAAGTCGACGATCACTGCAAAACCAATCTGCCGAATGTATATGCGATTGGCGATGTGGTGCGCGGTCCGATGCTGGCACACAAGGCGGAAGACGAAGGTGTCGCCGTTGCTGAAATGATTGCGGGACAAAAACCGCATATCGATTTCAATACGATTCCGTGGATTATCTACACCTCGCCCGAAGTCGCCTGGGTGGGAAAAAACGAGCAGCAGCTAAAAGCCGAAGGCATTGAAACCAAATCAGGCCAATTCCCATTCGCCGCCAACGGGCGAGCGCTTGGCATGGGTGAGCCCGGTGGGTTTGTCAAAATTATTGCCGATGCCAAAACCGACCGCATCCTGGGGGCCCACATCATTCATGCCCATGCGTCTGAATTGATTCAAGAGCTAGTGACCGCAATGGAATTCAAGGCGGCATCGGAAGATATCGCCAGAATTGTGCACGGACATCCGACGTTATCGGAAGTGGTGCGGGAAGCGGCATTGGCGGTGGATAAACGGGCTTTAAATATGTAAGGCTGGAATGGCCAAATCTAGTATGGGCTCGGGTTTGGGCGTTTTTGTTTTGAGCACCACGCAGGTATTGGCGCTTCATGATCGTTTATGAAATGCAAAAGATGTAGCCGGGAAGCAACGAAGCATATTCTGGGGCGTTCGTTGCACATAAACATCCGGTGCAATGCGCCTCGCTTACGGGATGGCCCAAAGTCATTTCACCAAAACAAAACTCTATTATCCATGCGCATTTTCAGCCGAACCCGCTCAACCACCGAACGGTGGTCTCCATCGAAACGCCCGGCCGATCCTATTGCCTAATCCTTTCCGCCGATAGAAACATGCCCACGCAACCCCTCCCCAACATCTCCGGCGAAACGCTCGAATCAGGCCTGATCGAAGCGGGCAATCCGCTGGAATGGTATTGGAAATTTTCGCAGGCAAGTGATTTTGAATCTGACCCTGCCCAGCTGGTGGTGTTGCAGCATCTGGATCGGTTGTATGGCGATTTGGAAAAGTATCGGCAATATCGCCAGGGCCCGGTCAATCGACTCGTGACCAATTTTGGTGGCGGCAAAAAGCCACCGCGCGGTCTTTATATCTGGGGTAGCGTTGGGCGCGGTAAATCGCTGATGATGGATGCGTTTTACAACGTCTGTACACTCAAGCGAAAACGTCGTGTACATTTTCATGAGTTCATGCGCGAATTGCATGGCGAGCTGCAAAAGCACGCTGGCGAAACCGATCCGCTCGATGCTATCTCAACGACGATTTCGCATCAATTGCGACTACTGTGCTTCGATGAATTCCACGTCAGCGATATTGCAGACGCGATGATCCTGGGCCGCTTGCTGGAGCTGCTGACCGACAAAGGCGTGGTGTTGGTGATGACCTCCAACTATCCGCCCGATGATTTGTATCCGAATGGATTGCAGCGCTCACGTTTTTTGCCGGCAATTGAAATCATGAAGCGCGAGTTGGAAGTTATTGAGATTGCCGGTGCGCGCGATCACCGGCGGCGCATTCTGGAATCGATGTCGGTCTATCATTCACCTTTGTCACTGGCTGGAGAGCAAGCGCTGGCGCGGGCCTTCGAGGCCATGTCGCGCGCAAGCTTTATGAGTGGTGGCACCATCTCCATCGGTGGTCGTGAAATGGCGTATGTGCGAAGAGCGAAGGGTGTGATCTGGTTTGAGTTCGATGAGCTGTGCGTGAAGCCACGTTCGCAGATCGATTATTTAGCGCTTGCGAATCAATATCACACGGTGCTGATTTCAAATATCCCACAGCTCCATGCCAAGTATCGCGCGGACGTGGTGCGGCGATTTACCTGGTTGGTGGACGTGTTTTATGACCAGCGCGTCAAGCTGATTTGCAGCGCGGAAGTGGAGCCTGAATTATTGGTGGTGGATGATCGCGTAACGAGTGTGAAGTTATTAAAGGCGGCAAAATCCAATGCTGATGCGGGCGATGCAACGCACATGGTGTCGGCAGAATTTGGCCGCACAGCATCACGTTTGCGAGAGATGCAATCGCGCGAATACTTTTCGCGCAAACATGCATCGGCGGATAATCCGGCGGTCATGAAGATCGGTTAGAAGTTTACCGTTACCTGTGGTGCGTCCCTTCCCTTCTCCGGCACAGCCAATGGTGCCTCCAGCGACCTCCGGGGAAAGATAATTTTTTACGTTTGACTGAAAGAAAATATGTCTACATTCCGCGGTTTGTTGCTCTCAAAATCGGATGCTGCTGACGGTGCTAAATTCAGTGCGAACGTCACTGATATTCCACTCGCTGATCTGCCTGCTGATGGTGATGTTGTCGTGCGCATTGAATATTCCACGCTCAATTACAAAGACGGTTTAGCGATCGCGAATAAATCGCCGGTGGTGCGCAAATGGCCGATGGTGGCGGGAATTGACGGCGCCGGCATGGTCGAATCGAGCACGCACCCCGCTTGGAAAGCCGGTGATAAAGTCATTTTGAACGGCTGGGGTGTGGGTGAAAATCACTGGGGGTGTTTAGGTCAGCGCGCGAAGCTCAAAGGCGATTGGCTGGTGCGTTTGCCCGACGCATTCACCACCCAGCAGGCGATGGCAATTGGCACCGCGGGCTACACGGCGATGCTGTGTTGTTTGGCGCTGGAACGCCATGGCGTAAATAAATCGCAAGGCGAAATTTTGGTCACCGGCGCATCGGGCGGCGTAGGCAGCGTGGCGATTGCGATTTTGTCGTCGTGGGGCTACGAAGTCGTGGTCTCGACTGGAAAACTAAATGAGACCGATTATCTGAAATCGCTGGGTGCAAAAGAAGTGATTGATCGCGCCACGCTTTCCACGGTGGGCAAACCGCTGCAAAAAGAACGCTGGGCAGGCGTGGTCGATTCGGTCGGCTCGCACACTCTGGTCAATGCGGTAGCGCAGACCAAATACCGTGGCGTGGTGGCGGCCTGCGGGCTCGCGCAGGGCGCAGATTTCCCAGCCACCGTGATGCCGTTTATTTTGCGCGGTGTGGTGCTTGCGGGGGTGGATAGCGTGGTTCAACCGATGGTAACGCGCCTGGATGCATGGGCTCGACTGGCAAGTGATCTGGACCTGAAAAAACTGGACGCCATCACCACCACGATCAAACTCGCGGACGCAATTGCCGCCGCGGATGATGTATTGGCGGCAAAAATACGTGGGCGGCTGGTAGTGGATGTAAATCAATAATCCCGCCGTGCCCCGACATCAAAAGCGGCGACAACGATATTATTTACGGCGAGTTTGCCGGGCTTAGCGACCCCACATCCTTTTGACGCTTTATCCGTATAGCCTTAATGAGCGTTAAAATATAGCTGGATCGGCGTGAAATGGAACGATGTTGTGCTTTTACCATTAGATAAAAATTTTTGTTGGGAAACGCCATGAACACTGACGCAGACAAATCCGGATTGCCGGTGCTGGATCTCGACCTTACCAGTTACTTTGCGTCTCTTGAGCCAATCGCGCCTTCAAGCGTAGTGGACGTCACCACGCCCCAGCAGGAACTGAAATTAAGTGAGGAAGCCGTGATTGGAGAATCCAAACTCACCAGCAATGGTTTTTTTGTGCGTATCAATGAAGCCGCACCGCGCCGTAAGCCCCGTAACACACCGCCCGTTATTCTTGTCATTGAAGATGACGACACCACCGCAGCGGTCATCGTCGGCGCGCTTGAGGCAAACCAATACCATGTCACCCGCGCCGCAAATCGCCAACAAATTGTTGACGGAATGAAGATGTCGCCTGATCTGGTATTGCTGGATGTGATGCTACCGGATGCAAATGGCTTCGATGTGCTCGCCCGTATGCGAGGGGCCCGTGATTTTGCCGACACTCCCGTGTTGATGCTGACCAGCCTGGGCGCGCTGGATGACATACTGAAAGGCCTTAAGCTGGGCGCGAACGGCTATCTCACCAAGCCCGCCAAATCAAAGGCGCTGCTCAATGCCATCAAGCAAGTGCTGTCATAGTTCGCGATTAATCTGGATTCCTACCCGCCAGTTCTTATCCACGCTCGGACCGCATTTCATTAGTTAGTTTCACCACTTTATATCCACCCCGTTTACGCGAGGCTATCGATGGGCGCTTACCAGGATTTTTACGATCGGTCATTCACTCACCGCGATGAATTCTGGACGCAGCAAGCGGCGCGTATTGATTGGGTAAAGCCGTTTAGCAGCGTTTGCGACTTTTCAAATCCACCGTTCGCAAAATGGTTTGTGGGGGGTGAGACCAATCTTTGCTATAACGCGGTGGATCGTCATTTGGCAACCCGCGCTGATCAAAATGCGCTGACGTGGATTTCGTCCGAAGTCGAGCAAACCCGCACCTTCACCTACCGCGAATTATTTGTTGAGGTTAACCGGTTTGCGGCGATTTTAAAGTCGCTCGGGGTGGCTAAAGGCGATCGAGTGTTGATTTACATGCCGATGATTCCTGAAGCTGTATTTGCGATGCTTGCCACGGTTCGGATCGGCGCAATTCATTCCGTGGTGTTTGGTGGATTCGCAGCAGCATCGCTGGCGGCGCGCATAGATGATGCCGAGCCTAAGGTGCTAATTACGGCCGATGCTGGCTCTCGCGCCGGCAAAATAATTCCGCTAAAACCGTTGACTGACGAATCTCTCAAGCTCGCTCAGCATCCGCCGAAACATGTGGTCATAGTGAATCGTGGTCTGGATAAGGAGATGGAAACACTGCCCGGTCGTGATATGGATTACCTCGCCTTATGTCACCGGCACAACAACGAAATCGTGCCTTGCGAATGGGTGGAGTCATCGCACCCAAGCTACATTTTGTATACCAGCGGTACGACCGGCAAACCCAAAGGCGTGCAACGCGATACCGGCGGCTATGCGGTCGCGCTGGCGGCATCCATGCCAAATATTTTTGACATGAAGGCAAACGCGCCCGGTGAAACGTTTTTTTGTACGTCCGATATTGGCTGGGTCGTCGGCCACTCCTACATCATTTATGCGCCGCTGATAAACGGTTCAAACACGATCATGTATGACGGCCTGCCGATTCGACCGGATGCGGGTATCTGGTGGAAAATTGTTGAGGATTACAAGGTCTCGGTGATGTCTTCCTCGCCAACCGCGATTCGTGTATTGAAAAAACAAGATCCGGCGTGGCTGAAAAAATTTGATGTATCGAGCCTGCGCTATTTGTTTTTGGCCGGTGAGCCGCTCGATCAGCCGACCAGTGACTGGATCGAAAAAGGGCTTGGTGTAAAAGTTATTGATAACTACTGGCAGACCGAAAGTGGCTGGCCTATTTTATCGGCCGAGCCGGGTATCGAAGTCACGCCGCGCAAGCTCGGTTCGCCGAGTTTTGCCAACTATGGCTACAAGATAAAATTGAAACATGAAGAAACCGGTGCGTCGGTGGGTGCAAATGAAAAAGGCGTTCTGTGCATCGAAGCGCCGCTGCCGCCGGGCTGCATGAGCACCATCTGGCGCGACGATGCGCGTTTTGTCAAAACCTATTTCGCAAGCTTCAAGGATGAACAGGTTTACACCACGTTTGACTGGGCGATACGCGATGAAGATGGTTACTATTTCATCATGGGTCGCACCGATGATGTCATCAATGTCGCTGGACATCGCCTCGGCACGCGCGAAATTGAAGAAGCGATTCAAGCGCATAGCAATATCGCCGAGGTGGCAGTGGTGGGCGTGGCCGATATGCTAAAGGGCCAGGTGCCGATTGCCTTCGCGGTGGTGAAAGATCAATCCAGAGTCGCCACACCTGAGCTGGCGGCTGCGCACGAAAAGGAAGTGATGGCGACGGTGGATAAACAGCTCGGTGCGATCGCGCGGCCGTCGCGCGTGCATTTTGTAACCTTGTTGCCAAAAACACGTTCCGGTAAATTACTGCGCCGATCAATCCAAGCGCTCTGCGAAAAACGTGATCCGGGCGATCTGACCACGATTGAAGATCCGCTGGCCTTAGAGCAGGTGAGGGCGGCAGTAGGTTAAATCCATAAATAGGCTATTTGATAAAATCATATGCCCTGAAAGTCAATATTGGCGCGCATCTTGAGGCATACCAAGCCAGAACGCTCGCCGATATTAGGCTTTGAGGCATAGTGCCTGAGGATGCCCGCCTGAAATAGCGTTTTAACATAGCGTGGCATGAAAAGCGTCCTATGAAAAATGATGTGAACGACACTCATTATCTGGTCCCCGATTTACTCGCGCCCGAATTAAAACTCGTCTTTTGCGGCACGGCACCGTCGCGTGCATCGGTGGCTGCCGCTGCGTATTACGCCAAGCCCGGCAATCGGTTTTGGCCTAGCCTGCATACGGTTGGCATCACGCCGCACCGCTACGCGCCGCAGGATTACCCGCAATTACTTACGCTCGGCCTTGGTCTCACCGACCTCTGCAAAATTCATTCAGGCGTCGATGCTGACCTGCCTGATGATGCATTTGACTGTGCCGCGTTTGAGCAAAAAATGCAGCAACACCGTCCGCGGATGATTGCCTTCACCAGCAAAAACGCGGCGCAATCGTACCTGCAAAAAGCGGTTTTTTACGGTGAGCAATCGATTCGGTTAGGCACGTCGAGATTATTTGTGCTGCCATCGCCCTCTGGTCTGGCGACGCGCTTTTTTGATATTAAAGTCTGGCACGCACTGGCGGATGAATATAAGCGACTTTGATTTTCGGTCGTGGTCTTAATCAGGCTCACGCCAGCGTACTCGGCGATAATAACGTGATGAACAACTTGCAAGCAGAGAAGAAAGCCATCCGAATTCAGGCGATCGCCGCACGCGATGCGATGCCGTTAGATCAGCGTGCGGCGGGGGCGTCACGCGTGTGCGAAGCGATTATTGCCTCGACGCCCTATAAAAAGTCCACCACCGTGCTGGCTTACGCAAGCTTTGGAAGCGAGCTCGATACTGCCAGGCTGATCGAACGTACATTGGCGGACAAAAAAAATCTGGTCATGCCGCGCGTGGACAAGGCGTCGCAGCGATTGCAGCTACACTGTGTTCGTCATCTCGATGAGCTGGTCGCTGGCGTGTGGGGCATTCGCGAACCGGGCGCCGCGTTGGAGATCGTACTTCCCAACGCGATAGAGTTGATCATCGTGCCCGGCGTGGCGTTTGACCGCGCGGGCTATCGTATTGGCTATGGCAAAGGCTTTTACGATAAACTGTTATCTGCTGCAAACCCAGCATCCACGCGCCTTTCGGCCGCATTTGAGTGTCAGATTATCGACGCAGTACCCAACGAGGCGCATGATCAACGCGTCGACATTATCATTACTCCCACCCAGAAAATACTAATCTCCCATGACCGCAAAAATCATTGATGGCAAAGTAATCTCCGACATTTTTCGTGCTGAATACAAGGTGCGCGTGGATCGGCTGATCGAGCAAGGTATTCGGCCTGGTCTGGCCGTCATCATTGTGGGCGACGATGCGGCGTCGCAGGTTTATGTGCGCAACAAGGCCAAGGCCTGTGAAGCGATTGGCATGCATTCGGAAGTTCATGCGCTGCCCGCGGATACCTCGCAGGATGAGTTACTTGTTTGGGTAAATAAGCTCAACGACAACGCCGCGATTCACGGCATTCTGGTACAGCTACCGTTGCCCAAACACATGGATGATCGGGCCGTGATTGAGGCGATTCACCCGATGAAAGATGTGGATGGATTTCACTATGCCAACATGGGCGCGCTGGTGATTGACGAAAGCTGGTTCCCGCCGTGCACGCCGTTTGGCGTGATGCAAATGCTGGCGCATGAAGGCATTGAAATTGAAGGCAAACACGCGGTCGTGATTGGCCGCTCAAACATCGTCGGCAAGCCACAGGCGATGCTGTTGCTTAAAGCCGGTGCGACGGTCACGGTGTGTCATTCCAAAACGAAAGACCTGAATAAATTCACGCGCGATGCCGATATTCTCATTGCCGCTGTAGGCCGTGCGAATATGGTGACCGGCGATATGATCAAGCCCGGAGCGGTGGTGATGGACGTCGGCATCAACCGCTTGCCGTCTGGCAAATTGTGCGGTGACGTCGATTTTGAATCCGCAAAATTAGTGGCTTCGGCGATCACGCCGGTGCCCGGTGGCGTCGGACCGATGACGATTACGATGCTGCTCGGTAATACGCTGCGTGCTGCGGAACGTTTGGCAGGACTTGCAAAATCTGCCGGGTTTACGATGATGGCGTGAAAGCATGTTTGATTAAGTTGGGTCAAACGAATTCTTACGCTTCTCACCGCAACCCCATTCCACGCCCTGTGTTCACTCCGCAAAAATAGTTATGCAGAGTGAACACATAACTATTGCTAATCTATTGCGAACGGCCGACCGTTGTAAACACCGGCTTCAGTTTGCCATCGACGCAAAGCAATACCGTTGCCGTAAATAGATTGAAGAATGCCGGGAACGCCAAATTGCCCCTGCTCCTCATTAACAACCGGGTCTCTGTTTAGGCGATGTGCTAACAGTGGATCGCCCATTTGCGCGGCAAGTGCTGCCCCACCAATCAGACCAGCGCCATCTTTTTGATATGGGGACACTGACAATGCATGCATGTAGCCCGCCAGCGCGGCTGATTGGGGATTTTCTTTTCCGATACGCTCCTCAAATAAGATTAACACCGCATATGCGGGCTTGGGAAAGCCAGGGCCGATATCATCGCTAATTTTTGCTTCTTGTATCGCCTCACCCAGAAGTGGCTCCGCAATTTTGCACAGTCGTTTAAGTGGAAACTCTGGGTTTAATGCTGGGCCGAGAACGGTCTGGCGAGAAGGAGTTTTACATGCTCAAGAAGAAATCAGCTATAGCCCAACGTCAGCGGCGCAAGCTCACCGCCGACTTCAAAGCGCGGGTAGCATTGGCCGCGCTGCGTGAAGACAAGACGCTGGCCGAATTGTGTAAACAATTCGAAGTTCATCCCAACCAAATCAGCGACTGGAAGAAGCAGTTGCTGACCAATGCCGCAGCAGTCTTCGGCGGCGGCAGTCACGCTGAACCCGTTGACCTCGCCCCGCTTCACGCCAAGATCGGACAGCTTGCACTGGAGAACGATTTTTTAGAAAGCGCGCTCACCAAGGCGGGATTGCTGAGCGCAAACAAATGATTAACCCAGAGCACGACCTGCCCATTACCCGCCAAGCCAAGCTACTCGACATCAGTCGAAGTGCAGTCTATTACGTGCCACGACCCATCAGCGAAGCCGACCTCAACCTCATGCGGCGGCTCGACGAGTTGCACCTTGAGCACCCGTTCATGGGCGCACGCATGAAGAAGCGTGAGCTTGCCCAAGAAGGCATTGAGGTCGGTCGCCGTCATATCGGCACACTCATGCGCAGACTCAATATTGAGGCAATGGCCCCCAAGCCAGGCACCAGCAAACCACGTCTGGGACATACGATCTATCCGTATCTGCTACGCCATGTCGCGATCACCGAGGCCAATCAGGTGTGGGCGCTGGATACGACTTACATCCCGATGGCGCAAGGCTTTGTTTATTTGACGGCAGTGATCGATGTGGCCAGCCGCCGGGTGCTCGCGCATAAGGTGGCGACGACCTTGGAGGCCTATCACGCGGTCGAGATCATGGAAGCGGCTTTCGCCCGATTTGGTACGCCCGATATTGTGAACACCGATCAAGGCAGTCAGTTTACGGCGGCGGAGTTTGCACAGACGGTGTTATCGCGTGGTGCGAAGCTTTCCATGGATGGTCGAGGAGCCTGGCGTGACAACGTGTTTGTCGAGCGGCTCTGGCGCACGATCAAGTATGAGCGTGTCTACCTGCGGGCATACGATAGTGTGCGCGAGGCTCAGGCAGACATTGCTGAATACATCGATTGGTACAATATGAAACGCGGGCATACGAGCGTTGACGACAAGACGCCAGATCAGGCCTATTGGCAATGGTTGCCCGACATGAAGATGGCTGCGTGAAATAAAATTTAGGATGAGGTTTCCGATGCGCCCCGAGTTGCCCACCGCGGCGGACGTTCAGGCTGGAGTCAAACAGCCCGCCCGCCGCCGTGGACAACTCTGCATCTCTACAACCCACCCGCGCTTCCACTTAAATATCGGGGATTGCTGTTCAGATAAACGGGGCCACTGCTTAAGCGAGCCCAAATCGAGATGAATGAAGAAGAATTATGCATAGTAATCCCTTTAAGTAATGATAAAAGTCATTAACTTCACCAAAAAACTCAAACAAATCGTGCGCACTATGTACAGATATTAGTCTTAAGCTTTCGCTATGCCCTAGCTCACATGTTGTGCGATAGTTAAAGTTTATGCAAGTACTTTTTACGTGGCAATGTTCAACTAAGTAAAATCTGGATTTGAGCGGTTTTGAGCAAAATTCTGCCGCTCGCTTTCGTAACTTCGTCGAAAAGTGTTCGCCATGAAATAGGGGTCACTTTCAACATTTTGCTCAATATGAAATGATGAAATTTTTTTTTACTGTAGGTAGACGCCTACTGACAGGGTAGTCGCGACGCTGTAGCATCATTTATGCGTAATAAAGCCCAACTAAATTCTTTGTTCGACGCTGCGCCGCGATCAAGCGGGTTGAATATGAAAATATTTTTGAACGTGATTGTGCTGATTGCATTCTCTGCATTGGCGGGTATGAATGCCGCGTGAATAATGTACCACTTGAGCGCTTTTAAAACGGCAAGCATG
>ENA-OFCI01000050-OFCI01000050.1-metagenomes-genome-assembly--contig:-NODE-50-length-71567-cov-6.399681_pt1 | contig 71567 bp, 62 predicted proteins | sample MGYA00153391_OFCI01 | MGnify analysis MGYA00153391
CCTGAGCGGGGTTTGCTGGTGCCCGGCTTGGGTACCATCGCTTCAATATTGAGTACCTGCATGAGCGTACCGATATGATGTCAAACACCATGCAGCGAAAAAAAAACGGTGCTGTTTAAGATCATCATCAACGCTTAAACTTCGGTTTTTCGGTGGGGGCAACAGCATCAACTAACTGCTGCCATTTATGGTCGCTGGCGCGATAGCCAAAGCCCTCGCGGAACATCTGCCGGATACTCAAAAGAGCAGCTTTTTGTAGTTCAGGCGTCATGTGGCTGTCCACGTTAATGCCTGTCGCTTTTAGCACGCGGTTACGACTGTCTAAATAGGTTTCGCGGGTGACGCCTCGCGCGAAAGCAGTTTTGTCGCCGAGCAGCCAAGCGCGTGATTTATTTTGTAGAACCGGCGAGAGCTGGTCGAGGTGTGCAACGTTGGGTACACGTCCGTCAACTCTTTGCAAGCGAGTGATCCAAACGTCCATCAACTCTTCTAATCTGCCGGGTACCCAAGCGAGAGGGTTATCAAGTGACATCTTTGTCAGTTCTTCTCTGCGCAAAACAAGTTCTATCCGCACAAGTCCCGTGCATCGCCGAATGAGCGCTTCACGACCATAAACGTTTAGAGGCATGGGTTTCGCGGCGACTTCCGTGTCTTTGCGATAAATCTTCAGGCTGCGGCGGCGGGAATGCTGACCAATATATAGCGTCTGGGTTTCATAAAAGCTCACGTCTTTTGCGAAGCCAACGAGGTGGTTACGCAAAGCAATCATCAACGCATCTGCACGGTCAGTGGTTCCGCAAGCGACATGTGCTGCAATATCCACACGGGTTAGTCGATAGTAACCAGCGAGAATATTCTCGCGTTCTTCTCTGGTGGGCATGATCCCCATTGCCTTCAATACAGCTTTAATACCGGCAACACAACCCGCGTGCAAATCGTGATGGCCAACAATGTTTTGGCCAGTTAGCATTTTGGGAATACTGAATTCAAGACAGAGTTCTTTGCACTCATTCCTGGTGAACACCTGCGCCTTGGAATTCGTGTTTCTAACGCAAACGTAGTAGATGAAGCCGTCTCGGCGGATATTTCCTGAGCTTTGTGCCACTCGGTCTAATGGCACATGTTTGACTTTGATGATAACGCGAACCGTATCAATCAGCGAGGAGCGAAATCGGCTGAAAACAGAACTATTTCCAGGGGAAATTGATGTTATGAGCGAAGCATGAGTGTGCGCTTGCGCTGCCACTAAAGCGTAGTTTGTGTTGTTTTTGCGATTCACACTGCTCACACGGATGAGACGCTTATTCGCGTCAAATCGCGCATGGGAATGGGGCGAAGAGCAGGTGTGGTTTGTGGTGGGTGTAGTAGGCATAGAAATCCGGTCAAATAATTGAAAGTGGAAAGTTAAATAAGGATTTAGGAACAAGAACCGATCATAAACACGTGTGGCTTCGGAGCCGTGAAAGTGGTGTATTACAGAGCCACGTGCGATCAATTTCAACGGATAAACAAATTTTTTGATGCTCGTTTACGTTCATATGGCGAAGATAGGACGTGACAACGTGACAGGCTTGAATTAGTGCTTTGCTTCGTATCGAATGGCCGCCTTGATCGCGTAGAAACGTTTTCGTTCGCTAACTCCATGTTCCATAGGAATACGAAACTGCCGTTGCGAGCCTTCAACGTCTGTATCAAGCAAGCCCTTTTCTTTGAGGGTATGCAACACAAATGACATGCCGAATTGGTCGCCTACGTACTCTTCAAAGACACTTGGCAGAAACAGGTAAAGCATCTTGTCGCCGGAGCCTTTTGAATAGCCAAAGATACCGTTCTGTTCCGAGCGTCCAAACTGGGTGAGCGACGGAAACCGACCAGTATTGCGATCAATCAAATCGCAAACTGCCTGAATTACTTTCTCGCCGGTTGGTGTTGATTTATGTTTTTGCCTTACCAGATGCTCGTGCAGAACGAGGCGGGTGGCATTTATCACGTCGTCACGGTGCAACGTCAGAATTTTCAAATTGATTGCGAGGATGCCAGCGCATGCCCAGCTTGCGAGGCCCTTCACCATTCGGAGCGTCACCCGATCTGTGATTTCCAGCCCCGTGCATAGCTCGGCTTCAACCAAGGGCAAGTTCTTTGGCAACCACGCTTCAATCTTTGCGGCGTGTTTTGAAATCGCCGGTATCCATGCGTCCCACACTGAACCGTAATGCGTTGAACTTGCGCGGCTGATTTGCTCCGAAAACTGTTTTGCCGTCATACCGTTTGGGACGTGACTAAATATTCCGTTCGGCGCATCAATGGCGCACTCAAAATATCGTGCTGAAACGCCGTCGGTAGGTGTAAGTTTTAGTTTCGCCAGAATTTCAACGAGTGTTTTTTCACTGGACAGGATCAAGCCGCATGACATTGGGTTTGTAGCGGAAATCTTTTGATCTGCTGTACTTGTCTTCCGCGTCGCGCCATTGGCGATAAGAAAGATAAGTTCAACGATTCCAGTCATGTCCTCCGCCAAATGCAAGTCTTGTAAGCAGGCTGGTGAATCGTTGTACTGCTCCAGTAACGTGCGGAGACCCTTTGTGGTGCCTGCAAAGTCCTCGACCGCGTTCCCTGACTCCCTGATGCTCTGCGCTGCCTGCTGTCCGGTTGATTTACCAGTGCTGCTAGGACCGATTAACGCGAGAATTAATCGAAAGAGTCCAAACGCGCGAACTAACGGACAAGCTAGCGCTGCCAGTGTGGGAACCAATAGCTTTGGATTTCGCTTGAGATGTCGCCCAATTGAGAGATGCCAATCTTCGAGGCTACCAGAAGCGGGAGGCAGTACATTTGGACTATTCAGCACGCAAATGCGAATGGGTAATTCTTGCCCGAGAGGATGAATCTGATTTCGATGGACAAAGAACTTATATGTCTCTCCGCCGCTCGTAATTTGATGGTAGCCATCACGGTTTGCGGCATAGACGAGATCTTTGGCGCTATCAATAATGATTGCCGACAACGTCCGCAAACCCTTCGTCGAAAGATACTGCGTTAGCCCCAAACGTACTACCAGTGAAGCAAGTTCATCATTTCGATTCTGAGCCAATTGTGTAAGATCGAGGCTATAGAAGTGAACGCGTTCGTCCCGATCTTGAGTTTCGATAACGAGCTTGCCTTGTTCGATGCCGTAGTCGTTGACAGTGCGAAACACAGCGCGAATCGCCTTTGGCAAATCATCGTTTATGGATTCCACTGACATGGTTCCGGTAGAAGGAGAAGAACCTTTTTTGTTGAGCTTGATGGCGAGTTCTTTTCTCTTTTCTGATGAAAGATCGCGCGTCAGTGTTTTGCACCGTTTGATAATTTTCTTCGTTGGTTGGTTCGTTTTCATGCGCGGCCCCGCTGCGTAGTTAACCGATCACTATTTACAGTGATGGTTTGCCATTGCGGCGAAAGGCTTTCTAATTCGGGGACGTACAACACAACACTGAATTCGGGATGACTGCCTCCCTCGGAATGATCTAGGCGTTGGCTTTCGTATACGAGGCCTTGCTTGTCATTTGCTGCCTGAAGTGCGTTGCAGTGCCCAAGATGCTTAAGATGGCTGCGCTTTTCTGTTGCACCGGAATACTCTAGACGAACAAAACGCGCAAGAAGCCAACATCTGATTTGTGCGAATTGAAGCCACTTGTGCGGATCGCCTCCTAAAACGCGTAGCCTTTGGTTGGCGTGCTCACTGGCATATACATGATTCAAATTAACGTGTAGCAACGAATTTTCATAGCTGCAAGGATATTCACCTAAAGCAAACTCTTTTCTTGCGCGCTGAAAAATTGCGCGCTGTGCTTTGCTGAAATTCACTTGACAAAGAGTGGCCGCCTTTATTAGGCTGTTTACCCTGGTTGAGACAGTATGATCGATGGGCTGGGTAACGACACTTTGAGGGATCATTTTGAATCCCCATGCTTAGTGTCCCGTGCAGCTATGCAAGACTGGATGTAGGCATCTATTTCGCTTGCAGGCCAGCCTTTCATGCGCGGCCCTATAGGAACTCCGGGTTTAAGCGACCCCCGCTTTATAAGGTTGTAAAAAGTTCCGTTAGAGACTCCAATTCTCCTTCTCGCTTCTTTTTTACGGAGTAGTTCTTGGTGATTTATTGCGGCCATTTTGGCTCCTCGAAAAATTAAAGAATTTTCGATGAGTTCTCGGAACCCATCTGCATCGCAGTGAATTCTGTTGAGTTCACTTGTAAACGACATATGCAGAATAGGGGAGTGGACCCGAAGAAGTGTTGAACTTTCCAGTTGCAACTCAACTTTCCCAATTACATATTCAACTTTCCCAGAGTTAGGAAAAGCAAGTCTTTTTAAGACTCAAAATGCCCCGTCAACAACTCGTTTTACTAGTCCGATTTCGTCAGCATTTTTCTCCGCTTTGAAACCCGCAGGGAATTTCATGCCTGCATCTTTTGCGAACTGCGCGACGACACTTTCGACGGCTCTTCCAATTGCACTATTTGAGACTTCGTTCGACTGCTTAAAAAATTTTTCACGAACCTCATTTCGAGACGTCTCAGAAAGAAGTGATCGCTTCAAAAGTTCTACAAGTGCGGCATACCTTACTAGTGTGTTTCGCTGTCCCTTAGCCAAATCATCAATTTTCGCGACATTTGAGATTTCAACTTCTGTACCGTCGTATGCAGTAACGCACTTCTTTGAGATACCTGCCTCAAACTCTTCTATTGATTGCCACTTTTCCTGTTTTGCAAACCTCAAAATACCGCTTAACCGAATATATTGATTTCGAGGTTCATCTCCTGCTTTTGGATTCGGTACGGATTTCAATGCAGGGTAAGTGCTACTACGTCTGGTGATAATGCTGAGTCGGTCGCGGTATAGTTGATAAAGAGTGCTGCTTTCAGTTTTTAATCTTTTCCTGTTTGGATCAGTAGGTTCGATATTCATGGTTAGCAGAACTGCAAACCACCTGCGGACATTGCCTGACTGCCTCCAATGCTCCCAGTCTTTGACTGGGACAACCATAGACGCAACTTCATTCTTTTCAGTTTTAGTTTTTTTTGATCTTGTGGCCATATGTCCTCCTAAGCCAAATTCATAGAAACGTCCGCAGCAGCGATTTTGGCATTCTTAACAATCTCTTTCACGCCTTCACCTTTGACCCAAGCATCAATCATGTCAGCCCAAGCCTGAAGTAATACACGCCGCTGTTCACCATACTCCGCTTTGTTGTAAACCCCTCTAACACTGCCCTCCTCGTGGGCTAAACATTTTTCAATCCAGTCACGGTTGAAGCCCGCTTCGTTGAGTAATGAAGAGGCGGTGCGGCGAAGATCATGTACGCTCAAGTCCGCAAATTCTTTGCCGCCATCACGGATTTTTTTTACTGCGGCATCAATCACACCGTTCAATGTTGCGTTGCTGATTGGCAGACCCATGTCGTATCGGCTGGGGTGAAGGAATTTTGAGGACTCGAAGCAAGTTTTGAACGTAATCAAAATATCTAGTGCCTGCTGGCTCAGATAGATAACGTGAGGTTTTCCTGCTTTCATGCGCTCTTTTGGAATCGTCCAAATGGAATCGTCGAAGTCGATTTCATTCCACGTTGCTTCAATGAATTCGCTTTTTCGTACCATCGTAAGCATTACAAAGCGTACTGCGAGCCGCAAAGTTGGAGTCGTTGAGGTGCTTTCAAGTGCAGGGACAAACGCTTTGATTTCTGCTGGCGAAAGCGCTCGATCCCTTGCCTTGAACGTAGCAATTGCGCTTGGCTTAATGCTTTCTGCAGGATTGCTAATTTCGAGAGATACATCTTGAGACATCGCGTACCGAAAGACCAACAAAACGATTTCGCGCACTTGAACGGCAGGTGCTGCGGCACCTTTTTCTTTCACTGCCAAACAGTGATCCATCAACGCTTTAGGTTTTATTTCGTCAAGTTTCAACTTACCAAAAGGAACTTCGAGATAGCGCTTGTAGACGGAGCGACGCATTGCCAAAGTTGAATCGGCAAGTCGGGCGCGATTTGTAGGATCGCTTTTGTCAGCGAAATACTTTTCAGCCCAACGTCCAAAAGTCAGTGATTCGCTGATTTCGGTTTTCTTTTCGGCTTTTGAACGTGCGGGAGATTTACCCTGATCTACGCTACGTCGAGCTTCTGCCAGCAGCAACCGCGCTTCGGCAAGCGATAGGCTCATTCCATAAAAAAGTGCCGTGATTTCTCTGGTTGCCCTCGATGCCAAAGTTTCATCGTAACGACCAATTGTAATAGTTTCACGGCGGCCATTAAGCCGGTAATCGAATCGAAACGCTCTCGTGCCCGAGGTTGAGATGGCGACGTACATTCCGTCGCGGTCTGCGACTTTGTATACACGTCCCTTTGGTTTTAATTTTTTTAGCTCGGTATCAGTTAGCATCTTCGCTCCTGTTTTTACCGTCACACCATGCGGCGGTAAATTCAACAGCAGTTTTCAATACCTCAAAATAACCGTCAAATTAACCGACAAATCAATCAAGCTGGTGATAAACGGTATTGAACGTCAATTCACTGTAACTTTTTGATTTTGATTATTAAAGTTGGTAGAGTTAAATGTTGTTGAATGGGATTGGATAATTGTAAATTATTCCCACTCAATTGTCGCCGGCGGCTTCCCACTGACGTCGTACACGACTCGATTAAATCCACGCACTTCATTGATGATGCGGTTCGAGACCTTGCCTAGCAGGCTGTAAGGCAACTCAGCCCAATGCGCGGTCATGAAGTCGGTGGTTTGCACAGCACGTAATGCGACGACGTTTTCATAAGTGCGGCCATCGCCCATCACGCCAACGCTTTTAACTGGCAAGTAAACCGCAAACGCCTGGGCAACTTTGTCGTACCAGCTCACGCCGTTTTCATCTTTGGTGGTGCGAAGTTCTTCGATAAAAATGGCATCCGCGCTGCGCAACAAATCGGCCGCGGGTTTGCTGACTTCACCTAGAATTCGCACGCCTAAACCTGGGCCGGGGAAGGGGTGACGGTAGACCATTTCAGGGGCGAGGCCCAGCTCAATCCCAAGTTTGCGTACTTCATCTTTGAATAATTCGCGCAGCGGCTCAAGCAACTTTAGATGCAAGGAATCAGGCAAACCACCGACGTTATGGTGCGATTTAATCGTGTTGGCTTTATTGGTTTTGGCGGATGCAGACTCAATTACATCCGGATAAATCGTGCCCTGCGCCAGCCACTTTGCTTTCGGCAATTTAGCGGACTCGCGCTGGAATACTTCAACAAATACGCGGCCAATAATTTTGCGTTTTTGCTCGGGGTCGGAGACGCCTTTTAACTCATTCAAAAAATCGTCTGCCGCATCGACGTAAATCACTTTCATGTGCAAATGATCGGTGAAGGTTTTTTTAACCTGCGCCGATTCATTCAAACGCATCAGACCGTTGTCGACGTAGACGCAAGTGAGTTGATCGCCAATCGCTTTGTGAATCAGCGCCGCAGCCACCGATGAATCCACGCCGCCACTGAGGCCCAAAATCACTTCATCACTACCAACTTGCTCGCGAATTTTGGCGACCGCCTGCGGAATATATTCGGGCATATTCCAGTGCGCTGCACAGCCACAAATATCGTGCACGAAGCGGCTGTAAATCGCGGGGCCCTGGAGGGTGTGGGTGACTTCGGGATGAAACTGTACCGCGTAAAATTTGCGTGCTTCGTCCGCCATGCCGGCAAATGGCGTGGTCTCGTTTGACGCAATAACTTTGAACCCGGGCGGCAATTCGGTAACCTTGTCGCCGTGCGACATCCATACATCCAACAGGCCGTGCCCTTCATTGTTGACGCGGTCTTGAATGCCTTTAAATAATTTCGAGTGGCCGCGTGCGCGGACTTCGGCGTATCCAAATTCACGCACCAGGCCATTCTGCACTTTACCGCCCAATTGCGCAGCCATCGTCTGCATGCCATAGCAAATGCCGAGCACGGGCACGCCTAATTCAAACACTATTTGCGGCGCACGCGCGGCATCGTTTTCGGTTACGCTGGCATGGCTGCCGGACAAAATAATACCGCTCGGTTTGTAGGCTTTAATCTCGTCAACCGCCATGTCGAACGGATGAAGCTCGCAATACACACCCGCTTCTCGTACTCGACGCGCGATAAGCTGGGTGACTTGAGAGCCGAAATCGAGGATGAGGATTTTGTCGGACATAGCGGAGATAGATTAAGAAAATGAAAGTAAAGGAACGGGAATAAAAACGAATGAAAAATTATTTGGATTGCATTACGGGCGGGACATAAATTGGCGTCCCACGGCTTGAGAAAAAACGCCAGGCCAGCGCCCAACCGATCAGTTGAAGTATTGCCGCCAGATAAAAGGGCGCGCCAATACGCCAGTCGTTTTGGGGCAAATGTGTGACCGTTGCCAAGAGATAAGTGCTGACCAGCGGAGCGACGACCACGGCCAGGCTGCTAAGCGATTGCAATGAGCCCATCAATGAGCCTTGCTGACTAGGGTCAGTGGCTTTGGAGACGATGCCCTGTAACGCGGGGCCGGCGGCGTAGGCAAAAAGATTGGAGAAAATCAAAACATAAACCATCCAACCTTCAGTCGCAAAACCCATACCGGCATAAACTAGAATCGCGGTAAAAAGTCCGATCAGGCTGACCCGTACCTCACCAAATACTTTCAGCATGCGTCCCAGTAATCCCGCCTGCACGACGGCTGCGGTCATGCCGACGCAGAAAAGTGCGATGCCGTTTTCCTTCGGACCCCAGTTGAATTTGAAATGCATATAAAGCACCCAAATGGACTGTTGCAAAATTTGTGCAAATGATAGGCAAGCAAACACCACAATCAATAGACCGATATCACGGCGTGAAAATAAGCGAAATAATGATGCAAACGGGTTTATTTTTGCAAGCGTGATCGGGCTGCGCCGGTCCAGAGACAGCGATTCGCGGACAAAAACGTAGCCGAAGATGGCGTTGCCAAAACACAAACCTGCACCCACGTAAAACGGCAAATGGTAATCGATTGCGCCAAGAAGCCCACCCAACATCGGCCCACAAATAAAGCCCATACCGAATGCCGCACCGATCAGGCCAAATGTTTTTGCGCGATTTTCAGGGGTTGAAATGTCGGACGCATAGGCAGATGCCGTTGACATCGAGGCCGAAAAGGCGCCGCCAATGAAACGGCCCAAAAATAACCACGCCAGGGACGGTGCCCAGGCGGTCACAAGAAAGTTCAGCGCCATCCCGGTGGTGGAAAATATCATGACAGGGCGGCGACCGATTTTGTCCGAGATCGCGCCCAGCATTGGCATGCATACAAACTGCATCAGCCCGAAGGTCGCGGCCAGAATACCGTACCAACGTGCTTGATCATCGGGAGAGCTAACAAAATTTCCAACCAACAACGGTAACACCGGTACGGCGAGGCCCACACCCAGCATATCCAGAAACACCACGGCAAGCACAAACCTGAAGCCCGCCTTACGTTTTTTTTCCGCCGCCTTTTGCGCATCGGATTTTGCATTTTCCACAACAATTAATTCGGCGGCGGGGCTATTCATCATGCGCAATCATTATTTGGTGTTACTTTTTGTCCCTTGGGCAACAACGCTATCAGGATCACGGCCAAAGCTAGGTATTACGGTTAGTCCACCCGGTAGTTTGGCGCTTCTTTGGTCATCTGCACATCATGCACATGCGATTCGCGCATGCCGGCTGCGGTGATTTCGACGAACGTCGCTTCCGTCCGCATTTGTTCAATGGTCGGGCAACCAACCAGCCCCATTGATGCACGCAGGCCGCCCATCAATTGGTGAATGATAGTGGTGACCGGCCCTTTGTACGGAACGCGGCCTTCAACGCCTTCCGGCACCAGCTTGTCAGCATTGTTAATGTTTTCCTGGAAATAGCGGTCTGAAGAGCCTTTTTGCATAGCGCCTAGTGAGCCCATTCCGCGATAGCTTTTATACGATCTACCCTGAAATAATTCGATCTCGCCTGGCGCTTCGTCGGTGCCTGCAAACATGGAGCCCATCATCACGCATGACGCGCCTGCTGCAATCGCTTTGGCCACATCGCCGGAGTAACGAATGCCGCCATCGGCAATGCAAGGAATACCCAGCGCATCAAGTGCCGAGGCCGCGTCTGCCACCGCCGTAATTTGTGGCATACCAACGCCGGTAACAATACGCGTGGTACAGATTGAGCCTGGGCCCACGCCAACCTTTACACAGTCAGCGCCATGATCGGCCAGTGCTTTAGCCCCTGCCGCGGTGGCCACATTACCGCCAATTATTTGCACATTCGGGTATTTCACTTTCACGCCGCGCACCATATCGAGCACGCCTTGCGCATGACCATGGGATGAATCCACCACCAAGCAATCCACGCCCGCTTCAATCAAGGCGGCGGCGCGGTCCATGTTATCGCCACCCACGCCAATACCTGCTCCCACGCGTAATCTGCCCTGCGCATCTTTGCTGGCGTAGGGGTGATCCTGCGCTTTCTGAATGTCTTTTACGGTAATCAGGCCCGCGAGTTCAAAGTTATCATTGACCACCAGCACTCGCTCCAGCCGATGCTTGTGGAGTAGCGCCTGCGCTTGATCCAGCGCGGCACCTTCTTTAATGGTGACGAGACGATCTCGTGGCGTCATGATATTTTTGACGGGCTGATCGAGATTGGTTTCGAAACGCAAATCGCGGTTGGTGACGATGCCAACAACTTTTTTGCCTTCGACCACCGGCAGGCCAGAAATTCCGTTTTGACGCTGCAGCAACAGCACTTCGCGAACGGTCATGGCCGGCGATACCACCAGCGGGTCCTTGACCACACCGCTTTCAAAGCGCTTCACCTTGGCCACTTCCATCGCCTGAGCGCGGATCGACAGGTTTTTGTGAACAATGCCGATGCCTCCCTCTTGCGCCAACGCGATCGCAAGGCGCGACTCGGTTACTGTATCCATCGCCGCCGACAAAAGGGGCAGATTCAGGCGAATAGTTTTGGTGAGTTGTGTCGCGAGCACGACGTCGCGCGGGTGAACCTGGCTATGCGCGGGAACCAGCAAGACGTCGTCAAACGTCAGGGCCTTTTTGACGAGCTTCAAAGTAGTGCCTCCAGCAAAAAGCGGATTATACGCGAGAGCGTTTCGCCAATAAAGAGTTGAGCCAAAACTCCATCTGCCGCCCACAACCACTAAGTATTAAAATAACTTGAATTTAGACGAAGTATTATCGCTAAGCCTTTGACGAGTGACGTATTTTTCACATTTTATGTTAATTTTATAATGTTGCTTTGCTGGCCCTGCTGCTATACTTTGTCATAAATTTTTTGTAGGCTCATTGAACAAAAATGGTGGCAAATATTAATAGTCGGAACGAGCGTGCTTATTACCTTGCCGTCGTGCTGGTAATTTCAATGATCTGTTTAGGTGGCTGCGCGTTAGTATTTGAGCCGAAAAAAGTCACCCCGGACGCCGTCGCAATTGCGGCTCCTGCCTCGTTAGTGCCGCCGATTTCTCTTAGCCCTGAAGCGGAAAGTGCGCTCAAAGCGGCAGAGCAAAGTGTCATTGAGGGAAAGATTAAAAGAACACTGTGGAGTGCGGCCGTTGAACAACTTGCTGAAGCGAAACGTGCTGCGAAAAGTTTTGATAGCGAGAGCACCCTGAAATACGCGAAGGAAACAATTGCACTATGCGAGTTAAGCAAACAGCAAGTGCAATCACCTGCTGTGACGTGGTGAAGCAATACCGATCAGGCCTGCAACGATTGACGCATTTTGGCAGCGACCATCCGCATGGCTTGAGTTTTAAAGCTTGCTTAGAGCATAGAAATTAAATCCGAAAAGTTTAGAAAGCGTTTGACCAGGAGACACACATGAAATCACCGGTTCAATTTTTTGCCGCCATTGCCATTTTTCTGGCTACCGCGACTGTCGCTGCGCAAGTTTTTAAATGGATTGATAAAGACGGAAAAGTAAATTTTTCGGATACGCCACCGCCCGCGGAAGCGGTTAAAGGTGAAGCAAAAAAACTAACGGTCTTGCCTGCGGCGAACACGCCAGCTCCAGCACCCGCCAAGGTCAAAATTGCAGTTGACCAAGCCAAAGAGGCCGAAAAGAAAAAAACCGAGTTGGCGGATAAGGGCAAAAAAGATGAGGCGGCAGAACAAAACGCAAAACAAAATGAAGAGCGCTGCAAGGACGCTAAACGTTATCTGAGCACGCTCGATAGTGGAACGCCAATTCGACAAAGTAACGATGCCGGAGAACGCGTGTTTATGAATGACGAACAACGAGCTTCTGAAACGGCGAGGGCGAAGATAGCGGTTACAGAATCTTGCAAGAACTAAAACCCAAAATGAAAAGGCTTGGTTGCTTACGCAAAACAAGCCGTCAATGAATGCGACGCAACTCTCGATCACCTGTGCAGAGCACCTACTCGTTGCCCGCTGCCGCAAAAGGCAGCAGCACCTCTGCGCTGTCGCGTATTTTATCTATCCTCGTCCTGGCCTGGGTATCCAGCGCGAACGCTGTCGGCCTTGGCGCTCTTGATATCCGGTCGTATTTGGGTGAACCGCTCAATCTACGTATTGGCGTAATTACCCAACCCAATGAAGAGATTGAAAGCAGCTGTTTTTCGGTCATTAATTCTCCCAACGCCGAGCCCAGCATAAACCGGCGCGACGTTCGCTTAACATTGGTTGAGAGCAAGAACGGTCGTTATATTGAAGTTCGCGGCAATAATTCTTTCAATGAGCCGATTGGCAGGCTGTCAATTCGCGCCGGCTGTCAGAGTGAATCCGGTGTAGTACGTGATTACCCACTATTGCTAGACCCCACACCACTCTTGACCCCAAATACCGCGACCACCCGCGGGCAAATAGCGCCGCCAGTGCCAAGCGCAGCGGCCCAAACACGTGATTCCGCTAACCCGCAGGCAAGCGGCGAATCCGGGCGCTGGGTTGTTTACGCCGGCGATACCTTATCGAGCCTTGCTGCAGGGATTTACCCTAAAAACCGTGTTCGTCAGGCTCAATACGTTGCGGCATTACGATCGTTAAACCCCACACTGGCGGGCGTCGCCATCAACGCAACGCTACCGCTGAATAGCCAACTTATTCTGCCCAATTTAAAAGCGCTATCTGCAAGCCGCTCAGACAAAAGCTCCTCTCAAACGACTGGGCCAAGCAGTTCCTCTGCGATCAGCGCATCGGCTAGCACACGCAGGCGCAATCCGATGGGCAGTGCGCGCAGTGGGGCTGAAAAAAATACTACGCCTACCGCAGACGCAGCGCCCAGTGAATTGCCCGTCGCGGAAGCCCGCGGTTCAACAAAAGCGAATAGCGATAAAAAAGCAGCCCAACAGAATGCGAAAAATCAGAGCGCGCAGGCCAAAAACGAGGCAGCAACTCGCGGATTCAAGCTGCGTATTTCCGGCAGCGAAATGGATCTATCGCGCAGTCAGGGCGTGTCGGACGAAACCCGGAGAGAGTTGCGAGAGCGCTTTGCCTTGCTCGACGCGGACGACCAAACCGCACAGCTTCTTGCGCTGAAAAATAATGTCAAACAAATTGAGAAGCGGCTTAACGAGCTGCAACTTAAACTGGCAGCGTCATCGTCATCGCCATCAATGCCGGCTTCAGGCGCAACTGTGCCCCTTTCGTCCCCGGTGCCCACTACGCCTTCAGCCGTCAACAAAGTCGATGCGATTGAAGCGCTGACCGTTCCCATTGTTGCACCGACCCTCCCCACCGTATCAGACAAACCAGCGGTCGGCCCGACTGTCGCCGCAAAAACCACTGAACCAACTCCGCCCGCCACGCCTCAGATCGTGCCGCCAAAAATTGCACCATTACCCGACAGCATTTCATTCGACAACTGGCTGACCTGGGCGATTGCGCTCCTGAGTGTTTTGGCGCTGGTCGCGTTGGCATGGTGGGTATTGCAGTCGCGGCACAGGCGCGACCCAATTGCGGCGACAGATGCGCAAATACCCCGCACCAGTAGAGAATCCATTGATGATTTCAACACCTGGATAAATGAACTTGAAAGCACGTCACCCACCAGCCCGCTGCTCGATCAAATAGCGGCGAAAAAGAATCTTTCGCGTGGTTTCCGTGATCGGCAAAATGCGACAAAACAGGGCCGCGATAAACAAGATCGACAAGACCGCGATAACGTGACAGAAGCGGCTTCATTTGTAGAGGCCGCCCGCCGCGCTGGCGCGGCGGGCACTGTCGATAGCGTGAAGCCCACCCCAAGTTTTGTATCGGACGGCGCAGCAAAGACGGCTGAAAACGTAAAACCGCCTGAGGCGCTGAATTCAGCTGAATCATTTGAATGGGATAGCCTGAAAAATTCTCATCAGCCCCGCGCCGAGTCTCGCCAAAATCCAATCATGGATTCGCTTGTTAGCCCTGTTCCATCAGGCGACGTATTTTCCCTGTCGAATATTGTTCAAACAGCCCCCACCCAACCAGCAGCAAAGGGTTCAGCCGTTGAAAAAGCAGCAGCGCAAAATAGTGGCAGTTTTGAGCTCGATATTGATTTGAATGATTTGGCCACCCTCCCCGCCAATTCCGGTGATCAGACCTCAGAAGACCGGGTGCGCAGGCTCCGCTACATGCAGGAGCGTTACCCTGAGCTGGCAGCGCGCACGGTATCCATTGACGAACCAGAATCCATCATCGACGCCGCCCGACTGTACTATGAAGAAAATCAGCTCGGCAAGGCCTGTGAATTATTGATTTATTCAGTGGAGGAGCGTCCGCAGGAGATCCGCTATTGGCTCGCTAAGTTTGAATTGTTCCGCCTTGAAAAAATGAGTCGGCAATTTGGTGAACTCGCGGACAAGTTTCAGCTTCTGTTTGGCAACACCGATGCGTGGCCCAAGGTGAGAGATATTGGCCATGAGCTCGACCCTGGCAATCCGCTCTTTGCTGCGGCAACGGGTACCGGAACGACATCACCTGAAAAATTTGATCCGGCCAACGAAAATTGGCTGAATGCGCACGCCAGCAGCGACGTGTCGGCACAGCATATTTCGCAGGCGCTGGTGGCAGATTTGCGATCCTCACTGTTCAGCGAATATCGCGTCACACACGCAGATTTTCAGGGTGTTCCTGACCTGCTGAACTCAGCTGACGCGCGTGCTTAATCGAGGCACATGGCGATGACCCCACAAGACTCCACCGAAATGTCGCTCACCGCAGCTGCGGGACTCGAAGGTGCGTCGTCAGTTCAAGATCGTAAAAAGCGCGCGTCGGCGATGATTGCGTTGAAATCATTTCCGGATCGCCAGGGGCCGTTCACGCAGGCCCGCGTCGCCGATCTCATCCGTTTTGAGAATAACCTGCACGTCATCATTCAGGCAGACAAACGCTGGTTTTTTGCAAATTCCGAACGCACTGATGCTATTCAGTTCGCGCGAGATATGCATCTGCTGCACAATTTTGGCGCAGCGACGGCAGAACAAATCATCGCACGGCGTAAAGAATGGGCGACCGCTGAAGACGACCCGCTCCTTCAACGCATTGTGGCGTTCGCAATTCACCATTACGCTTCTTCGATCAAATGGAGTTTTTTCCGACATGAGACCGTGAAACCGCAGCTATGGCCGCTGTTGCACGCACTTTTCAGCTTTGCGGAGTCCAACGGGTTTGTGGCAGCAGAGACCTATTTGTTCGATGCCGAGAACCATTTCAATACCTCTGTGCAGGCGCTTTACCTGCGCGCGTTGCTACTTGACGTGCTCAATACCGGCAGCTTGTCGATGCCGCAGATCGAGATTGCCGATGGCTGGCTTGCCGAGTGGACACCTTACTACCAGCTCGATCAAGCCTTCTCACCTTCATCCCACTCGCTATTCGTTGATCTGGATGCCAGCATGGGTATTCAGCTGGTCACTGGCAATACTTCGTGGCCGTCCTACCGTTATTTAAAAATGGAGCGGTTGCGTAATCAGGCAGAAATAGTGCGCGCTGAACTTCGCGTTGGCCGCCCCTATCATGGCCACACCAGCTCCAGCGAATTTTCAGTGCGGGAGCATGTGGCCCTGCTGGCTAACGTTGAACGCATTTACAAATCACTGCTGGACGCGAGCGTCTCGCATATCGAAGACCGTCAGTTGATCGCCAGCGTCACAGCAGATGTGCGGATTGGATTCGCCGCCGCCCGGATGGCAATAACAGGCGATAGTGATGGTATCAATACCAACGACAGAAGCGCGCGCGCGACTAAATCTGCCAACACCTCCGTGAGCGCCGCTAATCCTGCACCAATGCAATTCGCAGACCTTCAACTCTCACTCACGCCGATTGATAGCCCTTCGACCACTACAAATGAGTCTGATGCCGCGTCTGGAATTGATCTGCTCCTCGACAGTGATTCGACCGATGAGATTGCGCCTGCCGCGCGCTGGAAAATACACGACATCAGCTCAAAAGGCGTGGGCCTGCTAGTGGAGCGCAGCGTGGGTGAAGCCGTTGCCGTGGGCGAGTTGCTGGCCATTAAACCGTTTGGTGAAGTCCACTGGATGATCGGCGTGCTAGTTCGAAAATTGACCCAACGCGCGGTAGGCGAAACGTTGCTGGGCGTGGAGATACTCTGTCTACGTCCGCTCCCGATCACGCTCCGACAGTTCTCGCAACCCACCGACAGCAATCCCGATCCTGCCATTGCGCCCACCCAGGCACTTTATTTACCGGGGCGCGAAGAGCATGGCCGCGCCGACATTCTGGTCATGCCGGATGCAGATGTCGGCTTAAAAAATATCTTCAATCTGAACGCGGCGGCGGCCAAGTATCGAGTCCGCATCAATCGCGTGCTGCGCAAAGAGTCGGATTGGATGGGAGTGCGATTTGAAGTGCTCGGCAAAGACTAGCGCGGATTTTGGACGATAAGTGACTCAAGATGCTTGCTAATACTCGTGTCTTAAATTTTAATCAACGCTTGCGTGGGGCTTCCACCGCACCTTGGCCACCCTTCAACTGCGCCTTGACCACGCTTTAACACTTTGCTTTCATTCGTTCTGCGCCTCCGGCCGCATCCACCTTAGCGCGCCTTGCATCCTTTGGATCGGCTTGTAACGCTCGATAGATTTCCACACGATCGCCGTTGCGCAATTGATGGGCGTAAGGTCGCACTTTTCCCCAAACGCCAACCGTGACGCGTGATGAAACAGAGTCTAATTTCACATTTAACATGGACTGCAACCACGCTGGCAAGTGCTCATGCGTCATATGCAAGACGTCTGCGATAGTCGAGCCGTCATTCGCTTCCAGCGTAATTTCAGCGGACTCCGCTGGACTCGCAAACGCAACCGTTACGCAAATTTTATTCATGACGACGAAAACGAATCGTGCGCAAACAAAGCATCTGCACGGCTGACAAAGCGATCCATCATGGTCTCGGCAATCATGCCGAATACCGGGCCGACCGCTCGCTCCAGCAAGCCGTTTGCGAAGGTGTATTCAAGATCCAGTTTTACCTTGCATGCAGTCGCTGAAAGCGTTTGAAAGTACCATGCACCACGCAGCGTTTTGAATGGGCCATCTCTTAACTGAATCCGCATGCATTCCACCCCCTCTTTTTTGTTTTCAGTGGTGAATGATTTCGCAACGCCCGCATAGCGAATGTGGATGGTGGCAATCGTCTCGAGCGGATCACGCGAGATCACATGGGTGCCGCTGCACCACGGCAAAAATTGCGGGTAGCGCTCGACGTCGTCCACTAACTTGAACATCGTTTCGGCAGAGTAAGGCACCAGCACTGATTTTGAGACTTGCGACATAATTGGGATTGCACCGATTGGGAAAAACGACATCATCCCCAATTTTAACTGAGTGAGGTGATTGCAACTAAGCATCGTCATGGCGACGATGCTCGGTTAAAATCCAGCATCACCCTAGTGTGTGCATAGCCGCATTAAACCTGCGCTTTAGGTTCGTCAATCATATTGTTACTGGCACCATTGCATATGAGCATCGTTGAAAACAGAAAAGCATTTTTTGATTACTTCATAGAAGACCGTTTTGAGGCGGGTCTGGTGCTGACTGGCTGGGAAGCAAAAGCGATCCGCGCCGGTCGAGCGCAGCTGAAAGAAGGCTATGTGGTGTTGCAAAATGATGCGTTTTATCTGATCGGGTCCCATATTTCCGCCCTGCCGGAGGCATCAACACATGTGATCCCCGATCCCGTGCGCACCCGCAAGCTGCTGCTAAACCAGGCCGAAATTGACAAGTTGGTGAGCAAAGTAGAGCAGCGCGGATACACCATCGTGCCGCTGAATCTGCACTACTCAAAAGGCATCATCAAGCTTGAAATTGGCCTCGCCAAAGGCAAGAAACAGCACGATAAACGCGACACTGAAAAAGAGCGCGACTGGCAGCGCGAGAAGCAGCAAATCATGAAAACAAATCGCATTTAAGCCGCCTTTTTAGCACTGGAAATTTTTTTGGCCAAACTCTACTTCCGATTTGCCGCGATGAATGCGGGCAAATCCACATCTCTGCTTCAAGTGGCGCACAATTATGAAGAGCGCGGGCAAAGCGCTGACCTGTATACCGCCGCAATCGATAATCGAGCAGGTGCAGATGAGGTCATCGGCAGGGGCCGCATCAGCTCGCGCCTCGGTGTAACACGTGCGGCAAATGTTTTTAATGACACGACAGATTTCGACACCATCTATCGCACTAGGCCGCATCCGTCATGCATCCTGATTGACGAGGCGCAATTTTTGTCAGCGTCGCAAGTGACGCAGTTGCACCTGCTGGCGCATACCTCATCAACGCCGGTTATTTGTTACGGGTTGCGCAGTGATTTTCTTGGCAATCCGTTTCCCGGCTCAAAAAGCCTGCTGACACTGGCAGACGATCTTGAAGAAATGAAGACTATCTGCCGCTGTGGCCGCAAAGCCACGATGAACGTGCGGCTGGATGAATTTGGCCAGCGCGTCACGGTAGGCGCGCAAATTGAAATAGGTGGCAATAATCGCTACGAAGCGGTTTGTGCACGACGCTTTTATACCGGTGATTGCGGCTAGCAGCCAATGCCACCAAACATCGCCAACATCCAGACAGGACGCGGATTTCAGGGGAACCTGCAATGTGGTGAACAAAAGATTTTTAGTAAAAGTCAGGCGGAAACAGGCGCGCAGGTTTACTGCTTTAAATGGGTGTAAAGTAAATTAGTTATCCGAGCTGCGTAATAGCCAGGCTTACATATACTACGACACTCCCTTGCCGCGACAAAACTGGAGCCCCCGCTTTGGCCCGTAAAAAACTAGCAGCAGAACCGGTTGAAATGGTCGCCACCCTACCAGAGCCGTGGACCGCAAATGAAGTGCGAATTCTGCGCGATCTCGCCAAACACCACGCATCGCTGGACATGCTGGCCTATCATGTGGGAAGAACAGTCGAGGCGATTCAACAAAAAGCCGCCTCGATCAATCTTGCGCTAGGGCCATCCATAAAATCAAAGCGAATCATCCGCAGGCGAATTGCTTAGTCACCTGTAAAGACGCGATCAGTACTGATCGACCTCGGCCGCGTGGATCACCCAACCGGCGATTGCCTCGAGTAGCGTGTCAATTTCACCAATGGTGGGCAGCACTTGAAAGGCCAACCCGTGCAATGTCCGGGCGGCTTCGACTAATTCGGGCAAGTCTTTTTTTATGTGTCCGCCGCGTGCCAAAAATATGGGCGCTACAATAATTTCCTGCACGCCCGTCGCCGCTAATTGGGCGGTGACATCTGCAAAATTAGGCTTGGCAGGATCCAAATAAGCAATCGCCACCGGCGTCTGCGGGGATTTTGCCGCGATCATATCCTGCAACGCAACAAACGGACGCGTCCATTCTGGATCAGCCGAGCCGTGGCAAAGCAAAATCATCGCTCGCGGGGCAGATTTCACGGGTTTTGATAAGGGTTGCAAATGCTCGGATTGCGCTGTTTTATCGACGTTTTGTTCCATCAACTTCTTTCTATAGATATCTCTGTTGATGATAACCGATCTGGCCAATTGAAATTCGAACTACTGCTGGCACGGCAGTTGCTGTGATATTTACAGTCAGCAAACTAGCGAAGCGCGAAGAGAAATACATGGTCTTAAAAGTAATGCTGGTGGATGAAGATCCAGATCGCGCCGCGAGCGTCCGCGGGTCGCTGATTCGCGCGGGATGCGAGGTAGTTTCAACGTTGACCACCGCTATAGAGCTGTATGATCGTGTCAGCGAGTGCTCACCTGACGTGATTATTATCGATACCGACTCGCCATCGCGCGACGTGATTGAACACATCACCTTTATTTCCCGCGACCAGCCACGACCGATCGTCATGTTTAGCGGCGACCGGGGCGGCGAAACCATCCGCCTCGCGGTTCGCGCCGGCGTTACCGCTTATATTGTCGACGGCTTATCTGAAGCGCGAATCCAGCCTATCCTATCGGTGGCGGTAGAGCGCTTTGAAGCCGAGCAGGAGCTCAGGCGAGAGCTTAGCGAAAGCAAAACCATGCTGGCTGAGCGCAAATCCATTGAACGCGCCAAAGGCCTCATCATGAGGCAGGCCGAGTGCGATGAGGAAGCCGCGTTTGCACATTTGCGTAAATTCGCAATGGACCGTGGCGTCAAAATGTTCGATGCGGCGGAGACAGTGATTGCAATGCGCTTGACCAAACCGTCCATGCCGCGCGATTCATCTGCTTAGCCAGAAGTTTAGCCAAATGCACCCAATTTGGTGCGCTGCAATATCGCCACGCATCATCGAAGCGCATCCATAAATTTCCTGATCTGCGTCCTGAGTTACGAATAGGCACTTCTAAGACCGAGAAATCAGCAAATTAGCCAAAAAATGCTTGTTGGCACACGCATTGCTGGAGTTCGGTAAGGACAACGGTGTCCCATCCCATGAAATGAAAATTTCGTGAGCGTATGGGTCGCCGTTTTTTATTGGACTTTTGATATGAATAACACCAGGAGAACAGCATGCGGGACGTGCCCAAATCACCATCGCCCATGGCATCGATCAATTCGACCGACCATAGCAATCTCGATACCAGCCGCCGAGATTTGCTCAAAAAAACCGCACTCCTTTCCGGCGGAGCTGCGCTGATGTCATTGGTGCCGTTGGGAACTCGCAGCGCCGCCTGGGCTGCGGGCTCTGATGCACCTGAGAAGAAAGAAGTCAAGATCGGCTTCATTCCGCTCACTGATTGCGCGTCGGTCGTGATCGCATCAGTGATGAAATTTGATGAGAAATACGGCATCAAAATTATTCCCAGCAAGGAAGCCAGCTGGGCTGCCGTCCGCGACAAACTGGTCAATGGTGAAAACGATGCCTCGCATGTGCTTTACGGCATGATGTACGGCGTACATCTGGGCATAGGCGGGCCCAAAAAAGACATGGCTGTGTTAATGACGTTGAACCACAATGGGCAGGCGATTACGCTCTCCAACCAGCTCAAAGAAAAAGGCGCAATCGATGGCGCATCGCTCGCAAAACTAATCGCCAAGGAAAAACGCGAATACGTATTTGCGCAAACCTTCCCGACCGGCACTCACGCGATGTGGCTCTATTACTGGCTCGCCGCCAACGGCATTGACCCCTTCAAAGACGTTAAAAATATCGTGGTGCCACCACCACAGATGGTGGCCAATATGCGGGTGGGCAATATGGACGGATACTGCGTCGGCGAGCCCTGGAACAATCGCGCCATCTTCGACAAAATCGGCTTCACTGCCATGACCACGCAAGATATCTGGAAAGATCATCCGGAAAAAGTATTGGGTTGCACGGCTGAATTTGTGCAGAAGAATCCCAACACCTGCCGCGCCATGGTGGCGGCGGTTCTGGACGCCTCCAAATTTATTGATGCGATGGGCAATCGCCGCCGAGTAGCCGAAATCATCGCCGATAAATCGTATGTCAATACGGCTGTGGATGTTATTGATCAGCGCCTGGCTGGCGATTACGACAATGGCATCGGCAAAAAATGGAAAGACCCGAACCTGATGAAATTTTATGCCGATGGTTCAGTCACGATGCCCTATCTGTCTGACGGCATGTGGTTCATGACGCAGCACAAACGTTGGGGCATGTTGAAAGAGGATCCAAATTATCTGAAGGTTGCAAAGGAAGTGAATCAGATCGAGCTTTACACACAAGCGGCCGCGATGACTAAAACCCCCGTGCCCAAGGATGTTGTGCGCACTTCGAAACTGATGGATGGCGCGACTTGGGACGGCAAGGATCCGAAAGCCTACGCGGCTAGCTTCAAGATCAAAGCGTAATTTTTTGCAATTAATTGACCCCAGCCCGGAGCATCCCATGAGCGCGACTTCCGCAAGTAATCTGCCCCATTCAGCCACCTTGAACAGTGCTCATGCGGCGGCACAACCAACACCTCAGATAGCGCCCCAGGTAACCGCTGCTGCAACGTCCGCGCCCGCACGCTTGAAGGTCGTACCGCTGCCGAAAGCGCGAATGAGTTCAGTCATCATGAAATTCATGGAGGTGGTGCTCCCGCCATTGCTGGGCCTATTGTTATTTGTCGCCGTATGGGCAATTCTGGCACAAACGAGCGATGGTCGTTTGCCGGGGCCGATAAAAACCTGGTTTTCGGCCGTTGAGCTTTTCGCGCATCCGTTTTATCAAAAAGGCCCGAACGATCAAGGCATCGGCTGGAACATTATCGCCTCCCTGCAACGCGTCGGCATTGGCTTTGGATTGGCCGCGCTAATCGGCATTCCGATTGGTTTTTTAATCGGTCGCGTGGCATTTCTCAATGCCATGTTCTCGCCAATCATCAGCCTCCTGCGCCCGGTCTCACCACTGGCGTGGTTACCGATTGGCCTGCTGGTTTTCAAGGCGGCGAACCCTGCCGCCATTTGGGTGATTTTCATTTCCGCCATTTGGCCGATGATCATCAACACCGCCGTCGGCGTTTCGCGCGTGCCGCAAGATTTCATGAACGTGGCGAAAGTACTGAATCTTTCTGAATGGAAAATTCTCAGAAAAATTTTATTGCCAGCCACCCTACCCTATATTCTGACCGGTATTCGCCTATCGATTGGCGTCGCGTGGCTGGTGATTGTGGCCGCTGAAATGCTCACCGGCGGCGTCGGCATTGGCTTTTGGGTGTGGGATGAGTGGAACAATCTGAACGTTGAGCACATCATTATTGCGATTTTTGTGGTGGGCATTGTCGGGCTGCTGCTTGAGCAGGCGCTGATCATGATTGCAAAACGCTTCAGCCACGAATACAAAGCGTAGGGTTGTATTGATGACAACCGCCACCGAAAGATTTGTTTCCATCGAGAATGTCGGCATGGAGTTCGACACCAAGCGCGGTCGATTTGAGGCGCTGAAAAATATCAACCTCACGGTCGAGCAAGGCGAATTTATTTCGCTGATCGGCCACTCTGGCTGCGGCAAATCGACGCTGCTGAACATGGTCGCAGGCCTGTTGTATCCGACGATGGGCGCCGTCATTTGCGATAACCGCGAAGTTAAAGGCGCAGGGCCGGATCGCGGCGTGGTTTTTCAAAATCATTCGCTGCTGCCGTGGCTGACGTGTTTTGATAATGTGTATCTTGCCGTTGAACGCGTATTTGCCGAAACAGAATCAAAAAGCCAGCTCAAAGACCGCACACAAAAGGCGCTGGATTTAGTGGGCCTGACGCACGCTGCACAAAAACATCCTGACGAAATTTCGGGCGGCATGAAACAGCGCGTAGGCATTGCCCGTGCACTATCGATGGAACCGAAAGTGCTATTAATGGACGAGCCGTTCGGCGCGCTGGATGCGCTCACGAGAGCCCGCTTGCAGGACGAGCTCATGGTGATCGTCAAGGGCACGGGCAGCACTGTGCTGATGGTCACGCATGATGTTGATGAAGCGGTGTTGTTGTCAGATCGGATTGTGATGATGACCAACGGGCCCTCGGCGACCATTGGGCAAATTGTCGCCGTGGATCTGGATCGTCCGCGGGATCGCTTGAAACTAGTGGCGCATCCTAAATATATTGATTGCCGGCGGCAGGTGCTGGAATTCCTGTATCAAAAGCAGTTGCGCCCTGCGGCCTGACCTTTGCCACTGACGACACGCGCATGACTGAAACCAAATCCACCTGCCCGTACTGCGGCGTCGGTTGTGGCGTGGTGATCGAGACCAACGGCGGCAACATCACGGGCGTTCGCGGCGATGACAATCATCCCGCTAATTTTGGCAAGTTATGCTCTAAAGGCTCTACCCTGCATCTAACGTTAAGTCCCGGCGCGCGCGCCGTGTACCCAACACTCCGCACCAAACGGAAAGCTGCACACGAACGCGTTTCATGGCAAGCGGGGCTCGACCACGCTGCCACTAAATTCGCAGATACGATTCGCGTTCACGGGCCGGATAGTGTTGCCTTTTATATTTCCGGCCAGCTATTGACCGAGGACTATTACGTTTTCAACAAACTCGCAAAAGGCTTGATCGGCACCAACAACGTGGATACCAATTCGCGGCTGTGTATGAGTTCGGCCGTAGCCGGCTACAAGACTACGCTGGGCGCAGATGCGCCGCCCTGCGCGTATGAGGATATCGATCACGCAGAATGCATTTTTATCGTTGGCTCAAACACCGCCTACGCGCACCCGATTTTATTTCGGCGCATTGAAGCGGCGCGCGCGAAGAACCCCGGTCTAAAGCTGATCGTCGCTGATCCACGTCGTACAGAAACCGCAAGCGAGGCGGATTTATTTTTGCAAATTAAACCGGGCAGCGATGTCGCGCTTTTTAACGCAATGCTGCGTGTCATGTTGGACGATAGCCTACTCAATCAGGCCTACATTAACGAGCACACGGATGGTTTTGCCGCGTTAGAGGCGACGCTGGCTGACTACGCGCCCGCCAACGTCGCCGAGATAATCGGTGTGAGCGCTGAAGCCATTATTCAGGCAGCACGAATTTTTGCGAAATCGCCGGCCTCGCTGTCGCTCTATTGCCAAGGCTTGAACCAATCCGCGCACGGCACTGATAAAAACGCGGCGCTGATCAATCTGCATCTGGCCACACAACAGATCGGCAAGCCGGGAGCGGGGCCGTTCTCACTAACGGGCCAGCCGAACGCCATGGGCGGACGCGAAGTCGGCGGCATGGCGAATTTATTATCTGCGCATCGTGATCTGACAAACGCTGACCATCGCGCAGAAGTCGCCAAACTATGGGGCGTTGAATCAGTGCCCGCCACGCCCGGCAAAACTGCAGTGGAAATATTCGAGGCGATGCATGCGGGCATCATTAAATGCCTCTGGATTGCGTGCACCAATCCCGCGCAATCGATGCCCGATCAAACCATCATTCGCGAGGCTCTTCTGCGGGCAGATTTCGTCGTGCTGCAAGAATGCTACACCGACACTGAAACGGCAGCGTATGCGGACCTGGTGTTGCCCGCCTCGACCTGGGGCGAGAAAGAAGGCACGGTAACCAATTCTGAACGTCGCATTTCACGCGTCCACGCTGCACTCCCGCCGCCGGGCGAGGCGCGTCACGATTGGCAGATTGCGGTCGATTTCGCGCACGCTGTTGCAGCGAAATTGCCGCTATCTGACGCCGCGAAATTATTTCCCTATACCTGCGCGGAAGATATTTTTAACGAGCATCGCGAGACCACGCGTGGACGCGATCTCGATATCACCGGCTTGAGCTACAGGATCCTCGAATCACGTGGCCCACAACAATGGCCGTTTGCCATCGACGCCGAAATCGGCAAAGTGCGGCTCTATGAGGATGGCATTTTCCCCACCGAAAATGGTCGCGCCAAATTTTCGAACACAAAATTTTTTCCTGTTGCCGAAGCCATTAATGCAAAATTTCCGATCAGTCTGAATACCGGCCGACTACGCGATCAATGGCATGGCATGTCGCGCACGGGCCGTGCCGCCCAGTTGCATGCGCATGCACCCGAACCGCTATTGACGATGCATCCACAAACGCTCGCTGACTTGGGCATCAATGATCGCGATCTGGTGACCGTTGCCAGTGCACGCGGTGTGATGCTGCTGCCCGTCGAAGCCAGCTCAGACGTCGCACTTAATGACGCATTTCTGCCGATGCACTGGGGCAGCCGCTTTGTCAAAGGCGCAGGCGTCAATTCCTTGACGGTGAGTGCGTTTGACCCCGTATCCCGGCAGCCAGAATTGAAACATGCGGCCGTCGCTGTCGAACGTGCGGTGTTGCCATGGAGATTAGTGGCGATGGCCGAAACCACCGATGCAAGCGAACTATTGACCGAGCTTGCCGCACATTTTGATGCGTTTGAATATGCGACCTGTGGCCTATCTGGGCGAGATCGAGATATCGTGGTGTTTCGTGCGGCTGCTGCACAGTCGGTTCCCCAAAACGTGATTGATACGCTGGACGCGCAATTGGGGCTTGGTGAAACCGCGCTTGAATTTTTGGACGCCACGGCGGGCATCAGCCGCGCCATCAAAATCGACGCCGGTAAAGTCGTTGCATTTCGCCTGGCAGGCGATATTTCGGGTCAGGATTGGCTGGGAGAGTGGCTGGAAGGCCGCGTGGATATTGGCTCTCTGGGCTACCGCATACTGGCGGGAGGCAGCAAGCCACCGTTTGGCAACAGCTCGCGCGGCCGGGTGATATGTGCCTGCCATAACGTTGCGGTTAATGAAATTACCGGCGTTTTTGCAAGCGGCGGCACCGTCAATGATGCCCAACAAAAGCTGAAATGCGGCACGGGCTGCGGATCATGCCTGCCTGAAATTAAACGAATCGAATCTAGTACCCGCGTGAAGCTCGCCACCAATAAGCCGGTATTCGAGGAATTGGCAGCATGATTTCCCCACGCAGATCAGGCGAAGTATTTTTGATCGGCGCAGGGCCAGGCGACCCTGAATTGCTGACCTTAAAGGCCGTCAAGGCGATTCAAAAATCGGACGTGCTGTTGGTGGATGATCTCGTCGATTGCGCCGTGCTGGAGCATGCAAAAAGCAGCGCGCGGGTTATCCATGTCGGCAAGCGCGGCGGTTGCAAATCGACGCCACAACAGTTTATTGAACGAATGATGATCCGCTTCGCCCGTGCAGGCGCGACGGTCGGGCGTGTTAAAGGCGGCGATCCCTTCGTGTTTGGGCGCGGAGGAGAAAAGATGCTGGCGCTTCGGCAAGCCGGCATCAACGTGAACATCGTGCCGGGCGTGACGGCAGGCTGTGCCGCGCCCGGCGCACTCCAAATTCCCATAACCCACCGCGACTTTTCACGCGGCGTGACCTTCATTACGGGTCACACCAAAACCGATGCCGTTCTGAATTATTCCGCACTAGCCCACAGTGGCACCACGCTGGTGATTTATATGGGCATCACCAATTTGCATGAAATTACGACCGGCCTAATTGGGGCGGGCATGTCGAGCAACACGCCTGCCTGCGCCATCCGCAACGGTACCTGGCAAGATCAGGCGGCCGCGATTGCCACGTTAGCCACGCTGGCTGAAAAAGTCGCAAACGAAAAATTAACAAGCCCGGCCATCATCGTGATTGGCGAAGTGGTTTCGCTGGCGAAGCGTGACGCCATTATTTCCGCTGTTGAAGAATCACGATGCGCCGCTTAACTTTAATGACGGCCATTCCGAACCCAGTCCTATTGGGTGAGGAATCTGCTGTTTGCAACAACAGTGGATTGGCATAGCTGACATGGGTAAACCAAAACTCATCGTTATTGGCAATGGCATGGCAGGCGTCAAAACCTTGGAGCATTTGTTCACCATCGCGCCCGACTTTTATGACATCACCGTGTTCGGTACCGAACTGCATCCGAACTACAACCGCATCCTGCTCTCACCCGTGCTGGCTGGCGAAATGACACTGGCGGACATTGTCATCAATGATCACGCGTGGTACGCGGATCGCGGCATCACGTTGCATCTGGGCAAGACGATTACCCGCATTGATCGCAAACGCCGCATCGTCGCGGCAGATGATGGCACCGTCGCGCCGTATGATCGCTTGCTGTTGGCAACCGGCTCCAGCGCCGTCAAATTGCCCATTCCCGGTAACGATTTAAAAGGGGTTTTAACCTATCGCGACATCGGCGATACCGAAGCGATGATTGAGATGAGCCGCACGGCAAAGCGAGCGCTGGTCATCGGCGGGGGATTGCTGGGACTAGAAGCGGCCAATGGCCTGGCGCTGCGCGGCATGCAGGTGACCGTGGTGCATGTCATGCCCTGGCTAATGGAGCGCCAACTTGATCAAAGCGCGGCGAATACATTGCAACATGCGCTCGAAACCCGCGGCGTTGAATTTCGCCTAGGCGCCACAACAACCGAAATATGCGGCATCAATGGAAAGGTATCGTCGGTCACATTCAAATCAGGCGAATCCATTGACACCGACTTGGTGGTGATGGCGGTTGGCGTTCGGCCCAATGTTTGGCTGGCCGAAAGCTGCGGCTTGCAAATCAATCGTGGCATCGTCGTTGATGACAGCTTGCAAACTTACGATCCGCGCATTTATGCGGTCGGCGAATGTGTGGCGCATCGTGGCGTGAGCTACGGTCTGGTGGCCCCGCTATATGAAATGGCCAAAGTATGTGCCACTCATTTAGCCGAAGTGGGTAGCCATTACTATCTCGGCACGGTGCCGTCTACCCGCTTGAAAGTGACCGGTGTTGATGTGTTTTCAGCCGGCAATTTTATGGGCACTAAAACCAGCGAGGCCATTGTGCTCAAAGATCCGCGCAACGGCATTTATCGGAAGCTGGTCATTGAAAATAATTTGCTGCATGGCAGTGCGCTCGTTGGTAGCGTACTAATCGGCAGCGTGCTGGTCGGCGACACGAGTGCGGCGACGCAGTATGTGGACATGATTGCCGCCAAACGAAATATTGCCGCGATGCGCAATGAGCTAATGTTTATCTCATGAATGAATGTGCAAAAAATGAATGACCTGACAGAATTCTCTGACGAGCAAAAAAAATATCTGGAAGGGTTTACCAGCGGCTTGAGCATTGCTCGCTCGGGTGGGCTGGGCAGCAGTAATTCCGCAGCTGCAGCAAAACCCACCACAGCCACAACCGGCCCCGAAGCGCTGCATGATCAAGCACGCGCTAACACCATTGCCGCAGCCGGCAAGCTGGTGGCGGAGGAAAAGGCGAAGGCAGATAAGCATCCTTTTGAGATGTGGGATGAGATGCGCGCCAATGCAGCCGCAGCGAAATTTCCGAAAGGCACTGACGCTTTTCTGTACAAATATCACGGCATGTTTCACGTCGCGCCAGCGCAAGATTCGTTCATGTGTCGGCTACGGATTGCGGGCGGCATTATGAAAAGTTATCAGTTACGCGGTGTAGCCGATATCGCCGAAAAATTTGCCGGCCCGTTTGCGCACATCACCACTCGCGCGAATTTCCAGCTGCGCGAAATACCGCCCGCTAACGTCATCCATGTGCTCACGGGCTTGGACGATTGCGGCCTCACCAGCAAGGGCGCGGGTGCAGACAATATTCGCAACGTGACCGGCTCGCCCACCGCTGGTATTGATCCGCAGGAGCTGATTGATACGCAACCGCTCTGCGCCGAAATGCATCATTACATTTTGAATCACCGCGAAATGTACGGACTGCCGCGTAAATTCAATATCGCTTTCGATGGCGGCGGCAAAGTGGCCGCCTTGGACGACACCAACGATATTGGATTTTTTGCCGTTACGGTTGGCGAAGGAAAATCCGTGCGCGCCGGGGTGTACTTCCGCATGCGCCTCGGCGGCATCACCGGCCATCATGATTTCGCACGCGATTGCGGGATCGTTATAGCACCAAGCGATTGTGTAGCCGTGGCCGAAGCCGTGGTGCGCGTATTCATCAGCGAAGGCGACCGCACCAACCGACAGAAAGCGCGCATGAAATACGTGCTGGACCGACTGGGGCACGACCAATATTTGAAACGTGTGCAGGCATTGCTTTCGTTTCCGCTTGTGTCATTAGCCGAAAGCGAATGTGAGCCGCGTCCCGCCGTCGCCAAGCATGGCCACGTTGATTTTCACCCGCAGAAGCAAGCTGGAAGAGTTTATGTGGGCATCCTGACGCCAGTCGGCAAACTGACCTGTGCGCAAATGCACGGGCTCGCCGACATCGCCGATAAATTTGGCTCCGGCACGATTCGCTTGACGGTATGGCAAAACCTCATCATCTCGGATATTGCGACTGAAAATATTGACCTCGTAAAAGCGGCAATTGAAGCCGTCGGCCTGTCATGGAAAACCAATTCAATCCGCAATGGTTTGATCGCTTGCACCGGCAGCGCCGGTTGTAAATTTGGCGCGAGCGACACTAAAGCCAATGCCATGCAAATTGCTGAATACGTGGAAACCCGCATCCAGCTCGACTCCCCGGTCAATATTCATCTTACGGGCTGTCATCATTCTTGCGCGCAGCATTACATTGGCGACATTGGTTTGATTGCTGCAAAGGTAGACACGAGTGTCAACGGCGATGATGAACAGGTGGAGGGCTATCACGTCCATGTGGGCGGCGGGTACGGTACCGAGCAGGGAATCGCACGCGAAGTTTTTCGCGATGTGAAAGCGGTGGATGCACCGGTTTTGATTGAGAAAATGTTGCGCGGCTATATGGCGAATCGCGCAGATGCGAGCGAGAGCTTTCATGCGTTTTCAAATCGCTTGACGGTAGATGAGCTGAAGGAAAAATGCGCGTGATCCCGCTCCTTCCTGAAACCGCACCGTTCAACCCCGATCAACGCGCCTGGCTTAACGGCTTTTTTGCCGGTCTACTTGGTTTGCAGCAAGCGAATGACGCATCGTCGACCCCTACGGCAGCGGCCGAAGAAGAAGATGTCGACTACCCGTGGCATGACCCCGCATTGGCGCTTGATGAACGTATGACAATGGCGGAAGCAAAACCGCCAAAATTAAAACTTATGGCGGCGATGGGCCAGCTTGATTGCGGGCAATGCGGCTATCTTTGCAAATCGTATGCAGATGCAATCGCGAATGGTGAAGAGAAGGATTTAAGCAAATGCGTGCCCGGTGGCAAGCCCACCGCGAAAATGCTGAAGAAGTTAATCGCAGAATCTCCGATAGTGGCTAACGCTAAAACACCAACATCGGCCGATATTGTAGACCACAATGCCTTGGAAACACCCGCCAATGCTAGTGTTGAAAATTCCGAAAAAGGTGCTCCCAGCCGCGATCGACCTGCAAAAGTTAAGCTATTGCGCTGTGAAAGTTTGAATGGCGAAGGCGCTGAAAAAGATACGCGCGCGATTGCGCTTTCTCTCGGCCAATCCAATATGCATTACGAGCCGGGCGATTCACTCGGCGTGTGGCCCACTAACAATCCCGAAGAAGTGGAACTGATTTTATCGATCTTGCGTGCCAAAGGTAGCAAGGCGGTCACGATAGGGGGCGATGCCACCAGCGCACGCGATGCATTGACCCACAAAGTAAATTTGCGCGAACCCACCGCAGAATTATTTGCACTCATGGCGGAGCACGCCACGCTCGATTTTGAAGCACAGCGGCTTTCGCATCTCGCTGAAAATGATGATCGCGCCGCCGAATATGGCATTCATGATGTGTTCGATACACTCGTCAAATTCCGTTCGGCGCGGCCGCCCGTAAGCCAGTTCGTGCAGACACTTGCGCGACTACAGCCGCGACTTTATTCCATTGCATCGTCCCTCAAAGCCTATCCTGGTGAAGTACATTTGACGGTCGGCGTGGTGCGCTACGATCTCAATGGCCGCCGCTATCAGGGACTCGGTTCCGGCTATTTTGCTGACCATCTGCGCGAAGGCCGGCCGGTCCCCGCATTCATTCAAAAATCGCATGGATTTAAATTGCCGAATCTCGCCGCCACACCGGTCATCATGGTCGGCCCGGGCACCGGCATCGCACCGTTCCGCGCTTTTTTGCAAGAGCGCGCGCTGAACGAAAACGGCGGAAAGAACTGGTTATTTTTCGGTGCGGCTCATGCTAAAACAGATTTTTTATACGAGCAAGAATTGAAAAAATACGCGGACGATGGCGTCCTCACCAAGCTCTCGCTCGCTTTCTCGCGCGACCAATCCGAAAAAATTTATGTGCAACACCGCATGACAGAACTTGCCGCCGAGCTCTGGGCCTGGCTAAACGAAGGCGCGTATTTTTATGTCTGCGGCGATGCAAAACGCATGGCGTCGGACGTGGATCACGCCTTGACCGGCGTGGCCGTTTCAGAAGGCGGTATGTCACAAGAAGCTGCGAAAGCATGGGTGAAAAAATTGGCGCAGGACGGGCGGTATTTGCGGGATGTTTATTAACTAGACGCCACCAGCGTCGCGAAGTAATTTCATACAAACGACGTTTATCAATGATTTTATTTGATACGGTATGAATGAAGTGCGGCCACAAACACGGCAAACCCTGATGTCTGTAATATTGACTTTCCACACGCGCAACTACAGTGATCGAAACAGTGGTGTAAACGCATTCATCGACGTATCTCGTCGGTCATTTTGAATTGTGCATCGAATGAATTTTATTGCACCAAGAGTAGTCCTGAATTTAAATCTTGAACTTCGTTCAAACGAGGCTTTGACCCTACTTGCCTCCCATTTTGAGCGCTGCGCGATTGTTCTGTTCAACGCTGTTTTTCAATTGCGGTCGAGCTCTTAATTGGCGGCTTGAATGAGCGCCCACAAGTTTGCACGGATGAGCTCGTCCAAGCGATAAGCAACCTTCCCGACCCACCCATGAAATTGTTCAGGGGTTGTAACAAGCGGATTTTTCACTTTCACTTTTAAAGCAGCGTTCAGATACCGCCGTTTGCAATAAATGTTTGCGCAATGCAGTCGCCCAAATTATCGCAGCTTGGAATGGATCGGCGCGTCACCCTATATCTGCACCCCGCTGGCTTAGACGCGGACGAAAGTGAGAAACCAGCAGCGGGCTAGATTAGGCTGGCCTTACGAGGTGGGCTGTCCATCAAGCCCCACATCGGCAGATACATCAAGGTCGATGTTGAGCAAACGATGAGGCTGTCAGCTGACCACGTAAAGTCATAACGGTGAACCAATTGGTCCGCGCGCAGGTCTGAGCAACACAATAGATACAACCCAAGGACTTAAGGTGTACATATTTTCAACGATTCTTGTCGGCGTAATCGGCACCCTTACATCAATCACCACCCTCACACAAGCGGCCACCGCCACTGACCCTGCGTCCACGACAGCATTGGTTACTAGCGTTGCCCCTGAAATCCTGGAGACGGTGCTCGTCAGCGGTGAACAACCGGGGCCGGGCATGTGGAAGGTATCGAAGGGCGATCATGTGTTGTGGATTGTCGGGATTCAAACGCCGGTGCCCAAAAACATGACGTGGCGGGCTAAAAAAGTAGCGGCGATTGTTGCAACGTCACAGGAAATACTCGGTCCGCCTGGTGCCGGTATTACGATGAAACAGATTGGCTATTTTCGGGCGCTGACCTTGCTGCCCTCGGCGATGGAGTCGGTTAAAAATCCAGACGGCGCGACGTTACGTGATGTGGTGCCCGCCAGCATTTATCCGCGCTGGGTGGCGCTGCGGTCAAAATATATTGGCGAATATCAGGACGATGACAACGATCTTGAGCGATCAAGGCCGATGTTTGCGGCGGGCAAGCTGTATCAAAAAGCAATTGAGAAAACCGGCATGACTTCCAGCAGCCCGGTGAACGCCGTCATAAACGAAGCGGCGAAAAAACACGGCGTCAAAATAACCTCGGTCACCATAGAACCCCCTATTGGCGATCTTCGCGCCGCCGTCACGGAGTTTAAAAAATCGCGACTGGCAGACCTCGATTGCTTCACGAAAACGCTGGATCGAATTGAAACTGATTTGCAGGCGATGCGGGCGCGCGCAAACGCATGGGCCACGGGCGACATCAGGGCGATCCGCGCCCTGCCGGTGAACGATCAACGGGCCGCGTGTGAAGCCGCGATTCGCGATGCCAGTTTCGTTAAAACGTTAGGCGTGCAAAATGTGCCTGCACAAATTCAGGCCGCGTGGCTGAATGCGGCGGAAGCGGCGCTGACCAAAAATATGTCCACCGTCGCCACCTTGTCAATGGCGCAACTCGTCGCATCGGATGGATATTTGGCGAAGCTGAAAGCAAAAGGTTATGTGGTGGAGGAGCCAGATTCTGATTAACCACCACCAGCACTCAGATCATCTGGAACGGATACACGTTTCCCAACCTCAATATGTGCGACAGCTCATCCAGCGAAGTGCGGCATTCGATGAGCAATGCGGGATCAGCCAAATCTTTTTCACCTACCTGATCGCGATAATTTTTTTCGACCCATGCAATCAGGGTCGGATACAACGCGTCGGACATCAACACGCCGGGATTGACGGCGCCGGCTTCAACCTCATTTAGCTCAACCCGCAAACGCAGGCAGGCGGGACCGCCACCGTTACGCATACTTTCACGAAGGTCAAAAACGAGCAACTCTCTGATCGGCGTATTGAGCGTGAGCAGCTTTTGCAAATAAGCCCAAACACCAGCATTGGCGCGGCACTCCTCCGGGACCACCAGCACCATTTCACCATCCGCACGGGTCAACAATTGGCTGTTAAAAAGGTACGACGAGACAGCATCAGACACCGTAACATCATCATTGCTGACTTCAATCGGCACAAATTCCGGCCCAAATTTTTGCGCAATTTCAGTAATGACATTTTGTTGATTCAAGAAGGCACGCTGATGGCAAAAAAGCACCTTGCCATTGCCCACGGCAATCACGTCATTGTGAAAAACTCCGGCATCAATCACGTCAGGATTCTGTTGCGCAAAGATGGTGCGCGCGTCTGTCAAACCATGCAGACGCGCAACCGCGAGCGATGCTTCCCGAGTTTGTCGCGCGGGGAAACGTTGCGGTGCAGGTGCGGCCATATCAAATCCAGATGCGCCGTAAACAAATAGCTCAACCCCCACCACGCCATAACGCGAACAAAAGCGCGTGTGATTGGCCGCCCCTTCATCACCCATTTGCGGGCAATTTGGCAGCGCCGCGTGATGCGCAAAATGCGCGTCATGGGAGAACATAGATTTCAAAATTCGGCTGGTGGTCGGGTGCTCGATGGAGCGATGAAATTTATTATTTAAATTAGCGGCGGTGAAATGGACGCGACCATCACGCGTATTTGCGCTCGGGCTCACTGTCGCCGCATTTGCCGCCCACATCGGCGAGGCCGACGCGGCACCACTGAGCAGCATCGGTGCATGTTCAGCCGCCGCATGAATCACCGCAACATCCGTGCCCGCAAAACCGAGTGATCGGAGCGCGGCAACATCGGGGCGCTCGTGCGGTGCCAACACGCCCTGCCTGAAGCCGCGATCATGCAGCGCCTTCATTTTAGCGAGGCCTTGCAGCGCGGCTAATTTTGGATTCGCAATCGCGCCGGAATTATTTTTCGATGCGATATTGCCAAACGAAAGTCCACTGTAATTGTGGGTCGGACCGACCAGCCCATCGAAATTAAACTCATACGCTTTCATAAACTGAGCCCCGGACTTAATTTTTCAGGCAGCACGATAGTTTCACTTTCCAGCGATGCCTGCGGATACGAGCAGTAATCGGCTGCGTAATAAGCACTGGCGCGGTGATTGCCGCTGGCACCGACGCCACCAAACGGAGCGGCGCTGGATGCACCCGTCAGCGGGCGATTCCAGTTCACAATGCCCGCGCGAATATGACGTTCAAATTGATGATACTGCGCTTTATCGTCAGACAGTAAACCAGCCGCCAAGCCATAGCGGGTGCGGTTCGCAAGGCGAATCGCTTCATCAAAACTATCGTAGCGAATCACTTGCAACAGCGGGCCGAAATGTTCTTCATCGGCAATATTATCAACACCGGTAATGTCTAGAATACCCGCCGACAACAGCGCGGTTTGCGACTTGAGCGACTGCATTTTAAGCAGTGGTTTAGCGCCGCGATTTAGCAAATCAGTTTGTGCCGCAAGCAATTTATGGGCGGCATTAACGCTCACCACGGCGCCCATAAACGGCGCGGGCTCATCATCGAATGCTCCTACTTTTAAACGCGATGCCACGTCCACCAAACGACCGAGCAAGTTGTCGCCTGCATCGCCGCGTTTCACCAACAAGCGCCGCGCACAGGTGCAGCGCTGGCCCGCTGAAATAAATGCAGACTGCACAATATGATGAACCGCCGCGTCGATATTCGCGACCTCACCGACGATCAACGCATTATTGCCGCCCATTTCCAGCGCCAGAATTTTATTTGGCTGCCCCGCAAACTGCTGATGAATCGCGTTACCGGTAGTCGAGCTGCCGGTAAAAAACAGGCCATCAATTTCAGCGTGATTCGCCAGCGCCACGCCGGTATCGCGTGCGCCTTGCACCAGATTCAACACACCCTTTGGTAAACCGGCTTCAGCCCAAATTTGCACCGTAGCTGCCGCACTGGCAGGGGCTAACTCACTCGGCTTGAACACGACGGTGTTGCCTGCAAGCAACGCTGGCACGATGTGTCCATTTGGCAAATGTCCCGGAAAATTGTAGGGCCCGAATACGGCCACCACGCCATGCGGTCGATGGCGCAATACCGCCGCGCCTTCCGCTTGCGGCGTTGATTTAGTACCCGTGCGCTCATGGTAACTCGCAATCGAAATGTCGATTTTACCGATCATCGTCGCAACTTCGGTCAGCGCTTCCCACATAGGTTTACCGGTCTCGCGACCAATCGTGTGGGCGAGTGACGATTTATGTTCGCCCAGTAAACGCGCGAATTGCCTGACGATATTTTCGCGTTGCAACGACGATAAATCCGCCCACGCGGGAAAGGCACGCCGCGCGGCGAGCACCGCACAATTAACATCGGCTGCACTCCCCGCCAGGCCGCTCCAGATCGTTTCTTGCGATACGGGATTAAGCGATTCGAATCGGGTGCCGCTTCCGGCAAGCCACGCGCCGTCGATGAAAAGTTGAGACATGGTATTTACCTGTGTTTAAGTTTAAACCCTAGCAATAGCGGGTGTTTCAGCGCATTTTTACGCTGAAATGCACGTCCCTGCTAGGGTTTATGCATTGAATCTTTCGCATGTGCGGCGTTACGCCGAATCTGCATGGGGTTACGCTCACGCACCGACAATGGCACGGCGCGAACGACGTCTCCCGCATTAACGCCCAGCGACAGCGCCTCATTTGTGCTGATGCTGATCATTTCATTAACCACACTTGTGCTCATTTGGGCGACGCGGAAATGCTTCAAACAGTCTTTTGACGGTACGTTGGAGACCAGATAAATTGTTTCCGCCCGGGTTGCCGATTCACGTGCGGCTGGATCACGAATATGCACCGTAAATATCGCGCTGGCCGCCACCGCATCAATATCGTCCACATTACATTCCACCGCAGGGCCCGCGTCAAAAATATCCACATGGCCCTCATACCGAAAGCCTTCGCTTTCCAGCATGGCGCGCGCCGGCGCCGTGAGCTCGTGGGTGTTACCGATCACTGCCTGCGCTTCTGGTGTGAGAAACGAGCTGTACAGCGGATGCTTCGGCATCAATTCGGCCACAAAAGATTTCTTGCCCATACCGGTCAAATAATCCGCTTCGGAAAATTCCATCGAGAAAAAATGGCGACCCAGACTTTCCCAGAATGGCGATTTACCGTTGGCGTCGGATACACCGCGGAGCTCGGCAATAATGCGTTTTGAAAAGCGTTCTCGACAATGCGCCAAAAATAAAAAACGTGATTTCGACAGCAAGCTGCCGTTTTTACCGACCCGATATTCAGGATCCAAAAACAACGAACAAAGCTCGCTATGTCCGGTGTGATCGTTGGACAAAAACAGCGTCGGCGTCTGCGTGAAAATATTTAATTCCTGCGACGCGTGCACCACCAGGCCCACCCGGTACGAATACCAGGGCTGCCGCAACCCGACCGCGGCGGCAATCGCGCACGTGCCAACAATTTTCTTTTTCTCAACGTCTTCCAGCACAAAAACAAAAATTTCTGCTGAACGATCCGCCAACCCCGCAAACGAGGCGAGCGAGGCTTCGATACGCTTCTCCAACTGTTCCCGATCAGCAGGCAGCGTGGTAATACCCACACCTGTTTTAGCGGCCATTGTGAACAAGGCTTCCAAATCAGGTGCGGCAATGGGGCGGACAATCATCATATTGCAGAACCCCAACCGCCACCCAACAATAGTGCACGAACCGGCTCGCCATGTGCAACTTGGAGCGTGTTGGCAAGCTCGGGCGAAAGCAATAGCTCACCTCCATCCACGGCGGCGTTGGCGATGGTGGCGCGAAAGCCCTCGGTCGAGGTGGTGGCGATGATGTAGGGCAACTCGGGCGGACTGGTGACCCGCCTGACCTGATTATTGGCGTCCATGTTCACGTTAATCACGGGCGAACGGTTAACGCGCAAACGGCGGTTTTCCTGAATGCTGCGCAGCGTCGACAAGCGTGCCTCCACCGTCGGGCCACCGTCGAAGATATCGATGTATGTGTCGGCCTCAAATCCCTCTTCCAGCAACATCGAAAACGGTAACTGCGCGACCGGGTGAAGCTGACCAATCGCCCGCTGCGCATCAGGCGGCAGCAGCGGCACATAAATCGGATATTGCGGCATTAATTCTGCAATGAAAGTCTTGCTGCGTCCGCCGGATAGCTGTTCGGCTTGCGGATATTCCATGCCGAAGAAGCGACACCCGACTGCGTTCCAAAACGGCGCGTTGCCGTCGTCGTCACACAAGCCGGGATTCTCGGCAGCAAGTCGATCCGCAAATCGATGCGGATTCTCCGCCATGAATAGTAGCCGTGCACGCGACAACAACTGCGGCCATTGCGTGTCGTTGTATTTGGGGTCAATATAAAATGATGTGAGCAGCGAGGTGCCGGTGAGGTCATGGCATAAATGCAGCGCGTGAATTTTGTTGCTCACTTTCAACTCCTGCGACGCGTGCACAATGATTTCATTGCGATAGCTATAAAAGCGATCATGAAATCCAGCCGAGGCAACGATGCCGCTGGTGCCGACGATTTCGGCTGATGCCGACTCTTCCAAAACGAAAAAATAAATCTCCTCGCCATTCACGTCCACTTCCGCCGCAAACGATTGGGTGGACGCCCGAATTTTTTCGTACAGCTTGTCTCGATCAGGCGGCAGCGAGGTGATGCCCACCGCGCTCGCCAAAGCAATGGCCTCGACCCCCGGTAAATCAGAAAGTCGCGCGGGACGCAATATCAGCATGGATTCCGCATTTCTTTTTAAACCGTCGCACGGACACTGGCCTGCGGGTCGGGCTGCACAACCGCCAGCTTCACAGCGGGCGCGGCAATGGCCGCCGCAGATTCAATGGCGACCAACTCTGCCACAGCGGCTTCAAAATATTCAAGGCCTTGCGCAACGTCAGCTTCGGTAATCAGTAACGACGGCGCCAGACGAATCACATTGGGGCCCGCCATCAAGATCATCAGCGATTGCTTCTCGCTGGCTTTTACAAAATCTTTAGCACGACCCTGCCACTTGTCCGCAAGCTCGCATCCAATCAGCAGACCCTGGCCCCGCACTTCTTTGAAGATATTATATTTGTGACCAATCTCATTCAAGCCTGCAAAGAATTGATCGTGCCGGGCGTGTACATTGGCCAGCGTCTCGGGCGCACTGATGATGTCTAGTACTGCCAGGCTGACCGCGCAAGCCAGCGGGTTCCCGCCATAGGTGGTGCCATGTGAACCCACGCCAAGATGCTGCGCAATCGCAGCCGTGGTCAGCATCGCGCCGATCGGAAAACCACCGCCCAGACCTTTGGCAGAGGTCAAAATATCGGGTACCGCGCAACAATTCATGTAAGCAAAAAGTGACCCCGTCCGCCCTGCTCCGCTTTGCACTTCATCAAAAATCAGCAGTGCATGGTGTTGATCACATAGCTCGCGAACCGCATGCAGAAAATCCTTGGTCGCCGGCGTGACGCCACCTTCACCCTGAATTGGCTCGATAATCACGCAACAGGTTTTGTCAGATACTGCCGCCCGCATCGCCTCGATATCGTTGTAAGGGACATGTTTGATCCCCCCCGGCAATGGTGCAAAGCCTTGCGTGTACTTAGGCTGCCCACCGACACTCACCGTAAACAGCGTGCGCCCATGAAATGAATTCAGACATGAAACAATTTCAAATTTTTCGGTTTCGCCGTGGGTAGCATTGGGGGATGGAAATTTATCTGATGCCCATTTGCGTGCAAGCTTTAGCGCCGCCTCATTTGCCTCGGCCCCTGAATTACAAAAAAATACCCGCTCCGCAAATGTTTTCTCAACCAGCGATCGCGCCAGCGCCAGCGTCGGCTCGTTGGTCATCACGTTGGCCACATGCCACAACTTTTGGGCTTGACTGACGAGCGCCGCAACGACGCTGTCGTGGGCATGTCCGACTGAGCTGACCGCAATACCGCCCGCAAAATCAATGTATTCGCGTCCGGTCTGATCCCACACGCGTGAACCTTTGCCGCGCACCGGAATAAAAGACGCGGGTGCGTAATTTGGCACCATCACTTCATCAAAAGTAGCGCGCGTAATCGGCATGTTGTTTGCATGAGTTGCGTGGGCGCCAGTAGCGTTTGAGGGGTGACTTGAGCACTCGGACATGATTTACTCCATTAAATATTTCCAATATCGCTATTTTAGGCTGGATATTTGTAATAAACATATCAACAAAGCGACGCTGGCTTATATGTTGGCTTGGGGTTGGAACCTTTGATTAGTCATTAGGGGGCTGTTGATAAAGCGCTGGGGGCGTTGATCGCAAGGCGCAATCCCGAAATGGTGGCGATACGCGCTTGAAAATGCGGGCCTGATGAAAATCAGCACGATAGACCAATTTGTAAAATTGATTGACTGGTTTGCTGCAATAACTGTCGCGCCCGTACCAGACGCCGCTCAGGGTAATAACGTGAGGGCAGATTATTCAGATATTGTTTGAAAAGGCGCTCCCGTTGCCGGCGTGAAACGCCCACCAACCGCGCTATTTCCTCGGTCGGCAGCGGCGCTTCATAGTTGGCCTCCATTAGCGACACCGCTTCGGTCAATTTTGGCTGCCCGCCACCAATTCTGGCTGCAAGCGGAACCCGTTGATGCTCTTGGTTGCCGCGCTGGCGCTCATGCCCAAAATAATCGAGTACTTCAGCGATCAATTCTTCGCCATGTGCCGCACCAATCCAGGCCAGGATCATGTCAAAACTAACAGAACCAATGGCACAGCTGAGGCGTTCGCCATCGATTTCATAGACAGCACCACGCCGCTAGCGCTATCGACGCGGACGTCGCCAACACCGACGCCAAACCCGGCATTGTCCACAACTAAAGCGTCAACACCAATAAGCTACCGATCGTATAAACATTCGCCCGACTGGGCATACGCTTGATGCAGCGCATCAACAGCACCACTCAAGGTCACCAGTGAGAAATGTGGCAGCAGCAGAAAACCAACGCTGTGCTTATTTTTAGGTGGGTTCAGGAACAAAGCGCTGACGTGCAATTAATTCGAGGCTTACTCAAAAGCCAGAAAAACCTATTTTAAGCTCCCGGATAAAAACTGCTTCAATCGATCACTTTGCGGATTCGACAACACCTCGCGCGGATCGCCCGTTTCCTCGACAACACCCTTGTGCAAAAAAATCAGCCGGTTGGATACTTCGCGCGCGAAGCCCATTTCGTGGGTGACTACAATCATCGTGCGCCCTTCGAACGCCAAATCACGCATGACTTTCAGCACTTCACCCACCAGTTCGGGATCGAGCGCAGACGTAGGCTCATCAAACAGCATCACTTCCGGCTCCATCGCCAGCGCGCGCGCAATCGCGACGCGCTGTTGCTCGCCTCCGGAGAGATGTGCCGGGTACATATCTTTACGATGTGCGACGCCCACCCGTTGCAAATAATTCTCGGCCCGTGCTACCGCTTCTTGTTTACTCAAGCCCAGCACATGTATCGGCGCTTCCATCACGTTTTCAAGCGCCGTCATGTGTGACCATAAATTAAAATGCTGGAATACCATCGCCAACTTAGAGCGCATTCGCTGGAGCTGTTTTGGATCGCGCGCTTTCAGGCTTTTGTCTCGATCAGGCGTCAGTTCCAGGGTTTCCCCATTTAGCGCGATCAAACCCTGGTCAGGCTGCTCAAGCAGATTGATACACCGCAGCAGCGTGCTTTTGCCCGAACCCGAAGAACCAATAATGCTGGTGACATCCCCTGCGTTGGCGGCCAGCGAGACGCCTTTCAACACCTGATTGCTCGCATAACACTTATGCACATTTTCAACGAGCAGCTTTTCAATTTTAGAATTCGACATCATGCGCTCAACAAATTGCCGGTTCGATTCGAGGTCGCACCGGCGACCTTGACGAGCCACATGCCTGCTGTCGCAAAATGATGGTTTTCTTGTGCATAGAGCACGCCTTCGGTCGCGCTGACGAGCGTATGTACCTGCCCAGTGAGCGGGTTGATGACTTCTGCGACCGCGTCCCCTGCTTTAATCCAATCGCCCACCTTGCGTAAGAACACCACGACGCCACTACTCGGTGTCGTGATGGACTCAGCGCCCGCAAGCGGCGTGGCGGGGTATTTAAGTGCAGGCAGCGGCGGTGCAATGCCAGCGACAACACCACGATGTTGCAGGAAGGCAATGATGCCATCGGCATCCTGGGTGGCTTGTGAGTGAGTCACGTCGGTCAGGCCGCGCAGCTCCACCGTTACCGATAAGCAGGATAAGGGAATGGGATGATTTGGAAAACGGTCGGCGAGCTGCCACCAGGTTTGCGAGCACGCCTCATCAAACGGATTGTCGCCCGATTCGGTCGCCAGCAGCGTCGCTGAAGCACCCAGGTATCTAGCCAGCGGATCCGCCTGCGGCCACAGCGGGGTGCCGGTGTAAAGATGGAGCACGGCGTCACAGTCACAATGAAGATCGAGCACCACGTCGGCATCGCAGGCCAGCAATAGTAGCGCTCTGCGAAGGCTCGCAATTTCTGCCGTTGCCGTTGCTACGGGTGGCTGCGTCGATTCATCCGCCAACACCGCACGCATGGCGCTACGAATTAACGCCATATTTTCGGTCTCGTCACTCGTCAGCTGATTAGATACTCTGGACGCCACGCCCTCGAACAATGCCGGATAGTGACGATTAAAATTCTCACCAGTGCCGAGGTCGAAACGCCCCAGATGCGTGCGCATCATCATTTGCGCCAGGCCTATAGGATTGGCCACCGGCACAATGACGACCTCACCTACTAATTGTGATGTTGCCTCAAGGACTTCAAATCGACTGCGTAAATGGTGGGCGACCAGCATGCCGGGCAGCTCATCCGCATGAAGCGATGCCTGAATGTAAATTTTTTGCCCTGACCCAGGGGTGCCGTAATGAAAGCTCAATAGCTCTCGATCAGTGCCAAGCGCACTTGATGCTAATGGATGTTTTTTTATTCGCATATTTTAGGAAATAATTATGTTGTCCGAGGGCGCAGATGAACCAAAAAGCGCTTTTCAGCAAAGTGAAATAGCCCCACCAAAATAAACGTCAGGACCAAATAAAAAGCGCCCGCGGTTAAAAACGCTTCAAACGGCAGATAAAAAGTTGAGTTCATTTGGCGTGCCGCGCCCGTCAAATCCATCAGCGTGACGATGCTGGCAAGCGACGTACCATGCAGCATGAAAATGACTTCGTTGCTATAGGCGGGCAGCGCACGCCTTAAAGCCGATGGCAACAAGATGCGCCGAACCATGACCCAGCGTGACATGCCCATGCTCTTGGCAGCCTCAATTTCGCCAACGTTGGTGCCGCGAATCGCACCCGCAATAATTTCGGTGGTGTAGGCGCTGGTATTGACCGCAAATGCAAACGCCGCACAAAACCAGGCGGATGAAAACCACGGCCAGACAAAGCTTTCACGCATCCATTCAAATTGGGCCAATCCGTAATAAATCAGGAAAAGCTGCACCAACATCGGGGTTCCACAGAAAAAATAGGTGAAACACCATACCGGCGACGATAGCCATTTGTTGCGCGATGCCCTCAGCACACCGAGCGGAATAGCAAACGCGAGGCCAATGACCAGCGCCATCAACAGCAGTTTTAGCGTAACCAGCACACCACTAAAGTACAGCGGCAAGCTTTCGCCAATGGCAGAAAAATTCAGCACAGTGTTGCTCTCGTACGGTATTTTTTATATGACAACTCGAAAACACTGAAATAGTAAGCGACCGTCATGCAGCTACCTTGACGCCTACTGAATAGCGTTTTTCTAGCACTTTGAGCAAAATAATTGACACTGTTGTGATCATTAAATAAAGCACCGCCACGGCCGCATAAAATGTAAATGGCTCACGGGTCGCACCCGCCGCCAGTCCAGCACGCTGCATCATGTCGCTCAAACCGATGACCGATACCAGCGCGGTGGATTTCACCAGTACCAGCCAATTATTTGAAAATCCCGGAATCGCCAGGCGCACCATTTGCGGCAAAACAATTCGTTTAAAAGCTTGGGATTTGGACATGCCGTAGGCAATTCCCGCTTCGCGCTGGCCCGCCGGAATCGCAAGAATTGCGCCGCGAAACGTCTCCGTCAGATAGGCACCAAATATGAACCCGATCGTCATCACGCCAGCAATGAACGGATTGACGTCGATGAAATCATCAAAGCCAAACTTGGGCGCGATGGTGTTGACGAGAGTTTGTCCGCCATAAAAAATCAGCAGCATCAGTACCAAATCGGGAACGCCACGAATTACTGTCGTGTACAGGGTAGCCAACCTCACCAGCCATCGCGATTTCGACAGCTTTGCGGATGCGCCCGCCAGCCCAAAGGCGATCGCGATCAGTAGCGACAAGATCGCCACGGCGACCGTTAGCGCCGCGCCTTCAAGAATGCTGGGGAGAAAACCGTGGAGCATGTTTTATGGTGTGGTTCAGACTATTTTTTCGGTGCAGAAATGGACTATTTTGTGGTGTTAATTTGCTACGTTATTTCGCGACTCTATTTCGCTAACATTGCCGCGTTCGGCATGGCATCACCGTAAACGTCAAAGTCAAAATATTTGTCCTGAATCTTCTTGTAGACACCGTTTGCGCGAATCGCCTTTATCGCCACGTTCAAACGATCCCGAAGGGCCGTATCGGCCTTACGAACGGCAATACCCGCGCCCACACCGAAAAACTTCGGGTCCGAATAAATGGGCCCAAGAAACGCGAAGCCTTTGCCTGCAGGCGTTTGCAGGAAACCCACCTTTGCCGCCATGAGATCAACCAACGCACCATCGAGGCGACCCGCCGTCAAATCAAGAAATACATCGTCCTGTTTGGTGTAACGCACAATCTCCGACTGGGTAAACGTTGCGGTGGCAAACCGATCATGAATGGTGGTTCGCTGAACACCGATGCGCTTGCCTTTCAGCCCCGCGGCCGACACCTCCAGCTTGCTGCCCGCCTTTGCCACAAACCTTGCGGGCGTTTGGTAATACTTGTTGCTAAAATCAACCGATTTTTTACGTTCATCAGTAATCGTCATTGACGCAATCACCGCATCGATCTTGCGCGAAAGCAGGCCAGGAATCATGGCATCAAACTCCTGTTGCACCATCAAACATGTGGCCTTTAATTCAGCGCATAAAGCATTGGCGATGTCGATATCAAAACCTTTAAGCTTGCCATCGGTATCAATCTGGCTAAACGGCGGATACGCGCCCTCGACGCCGATTCGAATTTTCTTGGCGTCTTGAGAATAGGCCGCCGTTGCGCTGAGCGTTGTTAGTAAAGCTAATGCAACAACGGCGGCAACGAATACACTCGATCTGGTCAGGCTCATCATGAAAATCCCGTAGAGATAAAAACCTGAGTTTACTTGCTATCTTTGTTTGTCATCGTTTAGCATTAATCTCGCGCTTTCTATTATTACGCTTGCTCTCTTTAGCGGGACGCCAATATCAAAAAAAGATGCTGCGCTGTTGAACTGAATTGGCGCGGCATTGCCCAGCAAAATCTAAAACCAATACATCCCCGCAAAAATTTCGCGGGGATTTTTTGTCTGTTGAGTTTGTTAGGTGCCGGAAAAAAGTAGGGCCTTTATGGAACGTTAATGTGCTTAGAGGCGCTAAAAGAGTTGCAATGTTAAAGTACGGTCGCATTACTCAATGATTACCTCAGAAAAATTCAAACAATATTGAAAGGAACAAATCGTGATCAGCGATTCCCTGCTACAAGGTGTTTATCTGTTTAAAGACATGACGGCCGAAGAGCGGGCTCGATTTGCGAAAATTGCAGAGACCGTTGCGGTTGCTGCTGGCGGTCGCATTTTTTATGCGGGCGAGGCGTCCACAGCGATGTATTTGATAAAAGATGGCTCTGTGCAGATTACGGCTCAATCCACCGGCGGTGAAGCAGTTGATGTCGCCACGCTGGCGGCAGGCGGACACTTTGGGGAAATGAGCCTGGTTGATGATGCGCCTCGCTCCGCTGCTGCGGAAGCCATCGAGGCCACGCATTTATTCAAATTCGGCTACGACGATATGCGAGCACTACTAGCGGCAGAGAACGGCATTTCCGACAAATTCTATCGTTCACTCACGCGCTTCTTATGCAAGCGGCTACGACAAACAACGAGCGATCTGACGTTTGCGCGCGAGAAAAATTTACGACACTTTTAGTATTGCGTGATCTTGAAATATACAAAAAATCAGCGAGAGCGGGCGATACTACTGGTCAAAGCCAGGAGCTCGTAGGCCATTATGGCGAAAACACTAGCCCGTTTTATTGTTACGGTCGTCGCCGCCGTGGTGCTAGTCATTTGCGTAGCGTACAAGGTTGGCCCCGAGCATTCGTCGGCAATCTCTTTTTTGCAATACATTCCGTACTACGTTTTCCTTTTTCCGGCGTTCATCGCGTTTTTGATTTCATTTAAATTAACAATGCGGTGGAGGCTCTTGGCTGGCACCGCATTGTTTCTAGTACCTACGGTGATGATGGGTCTCGTCATCGGAATTCGCGACTTGGGCACCGAACATATTCGGGTCATGACTTATAACGTCAAAGACTACATCACCCTGGATAACGAGGGTGGTTTTGCCAATATCGCTGACGAAATTGCGCGACATGATCCAGACATTCTGATCCTCCAGGATGCAGGCCGAATCAACTCAAGATTTGAGGAAGTCCCCGCTACTGTGAGGTCATTATTTGGCAATCGCCAAGTCTATGCATTCGGTCAATATACGGTCGCCAGCCGATATCCCCTGAGCGGTTGTCACCCAGGCGAGATTGCGTTTCGCGAATTCGAACACACTTATGTTTACTGCACAGTAAATACTGGTTTTACTCAAATTGATTTGTACACCGCTCATTTTTTATCACCACGCGAAGGACTGAACGCGGTGCGCCATGAACGGCTCAGTGGAATTGAAGAGTGGGAACAAAATGTAGCTGACCGGCTGATGCAAGCTGCCTCCTTGGCAAAAGATGTGCGTAGCAGTCTCAGGCCGATAATCCTAGCGGGTGATTTCAATGCGCCTGACAGTTCGCTGGTGGTTCGACGGCTGGTTGAGGCGGGCGTGCGTGATGCATTTTCGTCGGCAGGTTTGGGGTATGGTTATTCGTACGGGCACTCCTTACGGCCGGGCATTTCATTTCTCCGCATTGATCATATTTTTGTCAGCCCCAGCATTGGGGTAGCAGACTGTTTTGTGGGGGGCAAATTAGCCTCACCTCATCGCCCGGTGATCGCTGATTTATTATTGAATCACCAGAGTTAGGTATGACTCGACCACCCGTGTTTGGACTAGTTGTCGTTGGCGCCATCATCGGTGCGCTTGCTGGCGGATTTTGGAGTACGTTTTCCAGCCTTGCCAGGTTATAAGAAGGCAGCGATGTCGCAGCACGCATCATTTTTGTGCTGTTTACTTTTCTCTTCACGTTTGGCTGGTCGCTTTGCATCCAAGGCAACTCCGTGCGCGGTCTGACCGTTTTAACACAGGCCACAAACATTGCGCCCACAAACATGAATACGCCAATGCGCTTGGCGACAACACTTATGGCGGCTGGCGATAAAGCCGTCTCCCACGATGCACTAGAAGCGGTTTTACGACTGGGTGCAAATTCACCGCTAATAAGAGAAGCTTAGTCCTCACTGCTGCTGCTTTGGCTGCCCGGAACGCGGCAAGCTAGGAAAGCAGGCACCAACGCCGATTTTTACAATTTGATTGTGCGCGCTATGTAAACCCATTTGGGTTCGCGCTCTGCCAGCGCCACGCATCGGCGCACATTTCATCCAATCCCAGTTCGGCACGCCAGCCAATAGTCTTAGCTGCGAGCGCAGGATCTGCAAAACATTCGGCAACGTCGCCCGGCCTGCGGGCGGCGATTTTGTGTGGCACGGCGCGACCGCTGGCTGCTTCAAATGCTTTCACCACATCAAGTACCGAATAGCCCGTGCCTGTACCCAGATTTAATGTCACTAGGCCCGAACGGTTTTGTGACGAGCTGAGCGTGTTGAGCGCATTTAGCGCTTTCACATGGCCGCGCGCTAAATCCATGACATGAATATAATCGCGCACGCCAGTGCCATCTTGGGTGTTGTAGTCATTGCCGTAGACGGAAACCACATCGCGCTTTCCACTCGCCACCTGAGCAACGATGGGCATTAAATTATTAGGAATACCATTTGGATCCTCGCCAATCATGCCGCTTACATGCGCGCCGACGGGATTAAAGTACCGCAATAGCCCAATGCGCCATGAAGGGTCGGCGCGGTAAACGTCACGCAGAATATCCTCAATCATGAGCTTGCTGCGGCCGTAGGGATTGGTTGCCGATAGCGGAAAATCCTCGCGAATAGGGACCGCATGCGGATCACCATAAACGGTGGCTGAGGAACTAAAGACAACTGTTTTCACGTTAGCGGCCGCCATCGCGTCGAATAATACCAAGCTGCCTGTCACATTTACGTCGTAGTACTGGAGTGGCTTCTCAACAGATTCGCCCACCGCTTTTAATCCGGCGAAATGGATTACCGCATCGATAGAGTGCGCGGCAAAAATCTGCTCAATAGCCGACTTATTGCGCACATCAGCTTCAACAAAAATAAGTTTTGCGCCGGAAATAATCTCTACCCGGCGCAGCGATTCGCGTTTGCTGTTGGATAAGTTGTCTATCACCACGAGTTCAAACCCGGCAGCTAACAGCTCTATACAGGTATGAGAACCAATATAGCCAGCGCCGCCGGTTATCAAAATTTTAGATTTCATCGGTTCACATTTACTTTCTTGGCGCAATCGCGGGATTGGCAACCATCGTAATTTTGCATATATTAAAAATATTTACTTTGTCGGCTGCGAACGTACGCGGTCATAACCAGCCAAGCAGGGCAATCAAAATGGTAACATCGGTAACAAACAATTTGGGATAGTAAAGGTGTGACGTCGCCGCAGTCTTAACGCGATGCAGATCGATGGAGATCTATTTCGATTTATTCAAATAAAGCAATTTGTATGCAAATACTATACGTCGCCGCTGCACCGACGCCTAGGTCTCACGGGCACTCATCAAGGAGGCAACATGTTTAAAAAAATCGTAACTTATGTCGGTGGGTTAACGGTTCTCGCGGCTCTGGCAGCAGGTGTGCTTGGCGGCTGCAGCACAATTCCTACTGCGCCCGCCTTGGCCGCGTCGCCGGACTATAAATACGTTATCGGGCCTGGTGACACGATCAATATCGTGGTGTGGCGCAATCCCGAGCTATCCATGATCGTCCCCGTACGTCCCGATGGAAAAATTGCAGCGCCGTTAGTAGAAGACCTACCCGCACTTGGCAAAGATTCAACAACCTTGGCACGGGACATCGAAAAAGCACTCTCCAAGGTCATCCGCGACCCTGTGGTCACTGTTGTTGTAACTGGCTTTGTCGGCCCTTACAGTGAACAAATTCGTGTCGTGGGCGAAGCCACAAGGCCGCAGGTACTGTCCTATAAGCAAAAAATGACGCTGCTTGACGTGATGATCGCCGTCGGTGGCGTAACCGACTTTGCTGACAGCAATAACGCGCGCCTTCTGCGTACCGGCGACGGTAGCAAAGAGTACCGTGTGCGCATCAAGGATCTCATTAAGCGCGGCGATATTTCCGCCAACATCGAAATGAAACCAGGTGACGTCATCATCATTCCTCAAAGCTGGTTTTGATTTTTGGGGAATGCGGTTTTAGCGATTTTAAGACATGACAGAAGCGAACGCGCCTACTGCGTCGAAATGGACTTTAAATGGATGAAATACTTCGCAAGATAATCATTACCCTCAGAAGGATGTGGCGCTACCGCTGGCTGGGCTTGGCAACGGCTTGGCTGGTTGGTCTAGTTGGAATTGCCGTTGTGATGTTTATTCCGGATAAATATGAGGCGACCGCAAGAATTTACGTGAACACAGCTTCTATCCTCAAACCACTCATGACGGGTCTGACAGTGGAAATGAAAGATGATGTGCGTATTTCAGCGTTGAGTCGAATTCTCATTAGCCGTCCCAACGTAGAAAAACTGGTTCAGGCGGTTGGCCTTGATGCAGAGGCAAAATCCAAGCCTGAGTATGAAAAACTAATTGATAATGTTTCCAAGGCCCTCGCCATACAAGGGTCAAGTCGCGACAATCTTTACGCCCTGTCATTCCGGGATACTGATCCAGAGCGGGCGAAGCGCGCCGTTCAGTTTTTAGCTTCGTTATTCATCGAGTCAGGACAAGGCGGCAAAACAGGTGAAACCGACGCAGCAAAAAGGTTTATTGAAGAACAGATAGGTGTTTATGAAAAAAAACTTCAAGAGGCAGAGGGTCGACTAAAAGACTTTAAGGTGAGGAACTTGGGCCTCGCGCCAGGAGAGGGCGCAGGATACTTTGCACGACTCGCCGAAACCAGTGCATTGCTTAGCCGGGCGCAACTGGAGCTTCGCGAAGCGGAAAATTCAAGGGACGCGTTCAAACGTGGACTGGCCAATGAAGGCTCATTCTCGGCTAACGGTGGTTCATCCCCTGGCGCAAATAGCAGCGGCATTTCTGATCTAGACGCACGCATTGACGCCATGAAGCGAAACTTGGACACCATGCTGCTAAAGTACACAGAAGGCCATCCAGATGTAGTGGGCGCACAACGAGTGATTAAAGACCTCGAGGAACAACGCCGTCAAATGATTGCTCAACGCCCTAAAGAGAGCGCCCCTATTTTTCAATCCAATATCAGCGGCCCACGTGCATCCGAACAACTCAAGGTGTCACTGGCGTCAGCCGAGGCAGCGGTGGCCTCTCTGCGTATCAGAGCAGTCGAATATTCGTCGCGTTACAACCAACTTAAAGCTGCCGCCACGCAAATGCCACAACTGGAAGCTGAATTCGCGCAGCTTAATCGTGATTACGACGTGAATAAAAAGAACTATGAAAGTTTGGTGTCGCGACGTGAGTCAGCCAGCATCTCTGGAGACATGCAATCAGTCTCTGGTGTCGCTGACTTCAGATTGATTGACCCACCGCGGGTATCGCCTAAGCCAGTGGCACCTAACCGCACCTTACTCATCCCGGTAACATTATTGATTGCGCTCGCGGCTGGCGTAGCCGCGACGATTGGCGCAATTGAATTGCGCCCGACTTTTTATGACCGAAAAGCGTTGAGCGACGCGGTTGGCCTTCCCATACTCGGAACAGTATCGATGGTATTAAGCGATCTAAAAACAAACCAAGAACGAAAAAGTACCATCCTATTCGCCAGTGGATTGGGTGTTTTGATACTTGCTTATCTGGCAGGTTTCATCGTCCTTGCAATGTTTAGCGCACGCGCAGCTTAAGGGTTGACGTGAGCCTGATTGAGCAAGCCGCCAAACGCCTCGAAGAACTTAGGCGTGCTGGCATTAGCTTGCCAGAAGTGTCTACCAAGTCCGCTGAATCGGTCACGCCGAAGCCAATTAGGCCCACCGTACCATCCCCTGCATCAACATTATCGGCAGAGCAGAAACCACAAGCCGGCTCAGGTGTTTGGCCAGAAAAAGTTTGGCCTGAAAAACCCGCTTTTGGCACGTTGCAGCCATCGCGCGCACAACCACCACCCCTGAACGAAAAAGGCGTTGTCGCGCACGTTACTTCAAAACGTTTCGATCTCAATTTAGCCAAGCTGGCTTCTCTTGGATTCGCAACACCAGACATGCCGCGCTCTAGAATTGCTGACGAATTCCGCGTTTTAAAACGCCCATTGATTGGCAACGTAACAGGGGAGCGCGTTATTCCCATCAAGCACGCGAACTTGATTATGGTGACCAGCTCAGTACCTGGCGAAGGCAAGACTTTTTCTGCCGTCAACTTGGCGATGAGCATGGCCATGGAGCTCGATAAAACGGTTTTGCTGGTAGACGCAGACGTCGCACGACCTTCGCTGCCAAAAGTGCTTGGCCTGCCACACGACCGAGGTCTGCTTGATGTCCTCAAGGATAAATCGATTGACCTAAGCGAAGTGCTTATTCGCACGAATGTCGACAAGTTATCGCTACTCCAGGCAGGGACACCGCAAGCACAAGCGACAGAACTCCTTGCCAGTGACGAAATGGCAAGGCTGCTCGAAGAAATATCTACACGCTACTCTGATCGAATAATCATATTTGATTCGCCACCGTTGCTGGTGACCACTGAAGCGCGCGTCTTAGCAACCCAAATGGGGCAAATTGTACTTATCGTGAATGCAGAAAATACTCTCCAACGTGACGTTCAGCAGGCGCTGGCAACGATTGAGGCGTGTCCCGTTAAGATGATGGTGCTGAATCAGGTGAGAACGGTCGCGCAAGGCGGCTATGGCTACGGTTATCATGCATAACGATTTTCAGCCATGACAAGCCTGGCAAAAAATATCGGCTTCAAGTCAGGCTTGTGCGCTCATTTACAACAGGGTTTTGACTACCGTGATCGCCTTCCCATACGCAGAAACTTTCTTGGTCTAGCGTGCCTGCTGTGCACCGGGTTCGCGACAGCCAGCTGGGCGGATGGCTGGAAAATATTGCCAGAAGTGCTGCTGACTGAAACGTTCACGGACAATGCGGCGCTATTACCACAACCATTTGCACGCAATAGCTGGGCAACCGAAGTGGCGCCCAGCCTTCACCTGGAGCATATTGGATCGCGGGCAAGCGTGTTGCTAGACTATCGGCTGCGTAGCACCTTCTATTCCAACCAGGCGCGGCTCAACAATAGTCAAAATTATCTAAATGCAAATTCCACTTTTGAAGCCGTCGAGAACTGGCTTTACGTTGACGCTCGCAGTTCGATTACTCAACAGAGTCGTTCCGCTTTTGCAAGCACACAATTGCAAAATACGTCTACGCTCGATGTTAACCGGGTCGAGACCAACACATATCAAATATCCCCTTATATCAGAGGCAAATTTTCTGACGCTGCGATTTACCAGCTTCGTTTAAACGGAACCCAGACCCGCACAAACGACGCCGCGTTTCCAGACACTAAAACAACTGAATGGATCGGTGTCGTTACTAATGCAGCCGCTGCGGGAAAGTGGGGCTGGCTGGTCAGTGGAAATGCGCTGGCGGTTCGCAGCGCCGATATTGGCAGCAGACAAGACAATCGTCTTCGCGCATCAGCCATCTATGCGTTTAGCCGTCAGCTGAAATTCTCCCTTATCACAGGCTATGAACGCACTGATTTCGGGAGCACTGGCATCCGTTCGCACACCACAAATGGCCTTGCTGTTGATTGGTTACCAACGGATCGCACTAAACTTTCAGGGACGCGCGAACAACGATTTTTTGGTGATGCGTACCATCTGCTTGTTACACACCGAACGCCGCTGACGGCTTGGAAATTTGTTGCCAACAAAGATGTGGTGGTTTTGCCAAACACATTAACCACTATCACTCCTGGCTCGGTCTACGAACTGTTATACGACGTACTGTCAACAGCTATTCCAGACCCTGCCGCGCGAACAGAGGCAGTTAGGCGTCGCCTGCAAGAGTCCGTCACGGCAGAGAATGGAAATTTCAGCAGCGCATTCCTTACCCTGCGCCCGTTCGTTAGCCAAAGCCGTGAGGGCTCAATCGCGTTATTGGGTGTCAGAAATACGGTCACGCTCACTTACAGCCGGAAAGAACAGCGAGATCTTTCGTCCAGTAACGTTATCAGCTCCGCCATACCGCAATCAAATACCGATGTATTGCAGCGCAACTGGAACGTTGCATGGGCTTACCGTCTGTCACCCATTTCTACGCTGACCGCAGTTTATTCACGACTGCAAAGCGAAAGCCTATCGCCGTCTCCAAACGAATCAAAACAACGCGCCCAAAGCATCGTTTTTACAACCCGCCTCAGTCCTAGGGCTTCAGCTTCAATGGCGCTGCGCCGCGTGCATTTTAACAATACAGCTCTCAACAGTTATCTGGAAAATGCGCTGGTTGGCACGCTCCTGATACGCTTCTAGGCGGCGCCGCTTTATGTACGAATCGTTTTACGGGTTTTCGCACAAGCCGTTTCAACTTAATCCCGATCCATCGTTTTATTTTGGCAGCCGCCAGCACCAGCGTGCTATGGCTTTCCTCGAATATGGCCTGCATCAAAATGAGGGATTCATCGTCATTACGGGCGAAATCGGCGCAGGTAAAACGACCCTGGTCAGAAGCCTGCTCCGGAATTTGAATTCTGACGAAGTCGTTGCCGCTAACCTCGTCAGCACTCAGCTAGATGCAGACGACACGCTGAGAATGGTGGCTGCAGCGTTTGGCATTCGCGTGAAGGACATGGATAAAGCGCAATTGCTGCTTTCGCTTGAAGCGTTTCTGACCTCGATAGCGCACGAAGGCAAACGTTGTTTGCTGGTGGTCGATGAGGCGCAAAATCTGACCGCCAAAGCGGTTGAAGAATTACGCATGTTGTCAAATTTTCAGCTCGATACGCATGCGCTTCTACAAAGCTTCCTAGTGGGGCAGCCCGAGTTTCGGCAGATGCTAGAAAGTCCGGACATGCAGCAGCTACGTCAGCGCGTTATTGCTGCCTGCCATATTGGCTCGATGGACCAAGACGAAACCCAGGGATACATCGAGCATCGGCTCAAATGTGTTGGCTGGAAAGACTCCCCGCAATTTGACTTGGACGCATTCCCCGCGATTTTTAAGGCCAGCGGCGGTGTTCCACGCCGAATTAATTCTGTGTGTGACCGCTTATTACTGTCCGGCTTCCTCGCTAATAACCGCCACTTTTCCAAGGACGACGTAGCCGAGATCGCCGAAGAGTTTAAAGATGAAACCAGCGCCCCGAAGACCGCGACCCGCAAGCGCCGAGTTGCAGATAAGGGCGAGAAAGTCGTTAGCCCCAAAGGAGGCAAGCCGAGTGAATTTGGGCTCCCACAAATTGACTATGGTGATAATTCGGTCGATGTAGAGATCAGGACAGTTCAGAGTCCGAAAGCAGAAAGCGTTGAAGAGCAGCTCGTTCATATTGAACAAGGGCTGATACGGCTTGAAACCACCATGCTGCGGCTTGAACGTAGCAATAACGCGACGCTCTCATTGTTCAAAAGCCTGCTTGAATGGGCAAAAAACCGAGGAGACGGAAATACTGGGGTGCCGTGAAATTACCAGAGCGCAAAAAAACAACGTCACAGCAGCTGTTAGCGACAGCCGGTTTAGAGCGTATTTAAAACAACTCATCTAGCCACGGATGTTTAAAAAACATTATTCAAATAGCTCAATCGGTCGCTAGAATTTGTCGCGTAACGTAGTCTGCGGAGACTGCTGATCATGCGATTAAGAATCATCCGAATTCCTCGGGCAAAATATGAAAAGCGCAGCAACAGTTGCAAGAAACTCGGTTTGGCTAATTGCGCAACCTTTGATTATGGGCGTAACGTCGTTGGTCGTTACGGCGCTCATTGCAAGACACTTGGGTGCCAACGATTACGGTATTTTGCTGCTATTACTTTCTTATGCAGCGTTATTTTCCCCAATCAGTAATTTAGGCTTGCGACCTTACAGCGTGCGTGAGATCGCGGTCAGTCGGGAAAGAGCCCTTGAAATTGTTGAAGACATGCTGGTGCTCAGATTCAGCCTAGCCTTGGTTGCAGTAGTGATCGTGGCGATATATTTGGGCCTTGTGACTGATCAAATTCCGTTGCAGCTCGTCGCTTTATTGGTTCTTCAACTCGTTTTTAATGCGCTCGCTGGTTGCTTTATTGACGGACTATGCGGAGTAGAAAGCATGAAGTCAGTTGCTACTTCAATGGGTGCATCTGGCATAGTCGTACAAATCACAAGTGTTTTAGCCATAGCGCTAAACGGCGATTTGTTGGGAGTCGTTGGGGCATACACGCTCGGTAGCGCCGCTATGTTATGTATATCAAGGTATCTATTCAGCAAACTAGTCGGTGCTTTTACGCTAAGGCGCTTGCACCATCATCACTGGCGTCATATCCAGAAAAGCTGGACGTTTCTGCTGCAAAATCTGGTGGGCACGGTCAGAGCACGCATTGACGTTGTGTTGATCAACAGCTTGCTGGGCGCGCACGCAGCAGGTATTTATGGCTCGGCGCAAGCTCTTATACAGCGCCTGGATCCTGTATACGACGGCATTGCGACGGCCCTTTTCCCGAGAGTGGCAAACTTACACACCGAATCTGCACAGGAACTAAAAGAGCTGGTACGCGGTGCGTTCAAAATTGTATTAGTTATTTCAACCCCGGTTGCAGTGGGCCTTTACGGTGTAGCCGACGATGTTATTGCCGTGATCTTTGGTGCTCAGTATCAAGATTCAGCCAGTGTTTTGAGAATACTGGCGTTAAGCGTTCCGCTGTCGTTTTGCTACGGGCTGTTGTTTGAAGTGCTTCGGGCAAGCCGACAAGAAAAAAAGGTGTTGCGCTTCTCAACAGTTGCAACCATTTTAAGCATGGGATACATGATAGTCGGCATCAAGCTATTTGGCGTTGTTGGCGCGGCAACCGCTTATTTGATGGGCCTGATAACGCTGGTTATTCCTGCGACTATCGCCTACTGCAAGCGGTTGGGCTCGCCCATTGCGTTCAGTGATATCGTTGGTATTGCGACTGCAAACCTCGTTATGGGCGGAATTTTATGGCTTATGCGTGACCTACACCTCTCAATTAAAATCGGTGTGTCCGCAATCATATTTGGCGTGCTGATTGTGGCGCTAAAAATTATTACTTTGGCGATGGTTAAGACTATCCTAGGTCGACGCAAAGCAAGTAGCTAGGGTCTATTCAAATCAACCGCATGCACACTCTTACTGCCCCCCAACTACCCCACAAAATTCCTTCTTTGGACGGCCTTCGCGGCACGGCGATAGGCTTGGTCATATTTGGGCATGCCAGTGCTACTCATATGGCACCGCATTTTTTTGATCGGCCAATTTTTACGTCCCTTGGGAATGTGGGGGTTAGGCTATTTTTTGTAATCTCTGGGTTCCTAATTACCACCTTGCTATTGAGAGATATTGAGCGGCATGATCGCATCAGACTGGGCAATTTTTATCTTCGCCGTACCTTGCGCATCTTCCCCGCAGTATTCTTTTACATTGGGGCAATTTGGTTACTGCATTTAGCGGGGGCGGTAGACCTCACATATAAATTGGGATCAAGACAGCACGTTGAAAATGTTATGCCTGATCTCATTCATGCACTTACATTTACTCAAAATTACAATCACGACTACAACTGGTATTTCAACCATCTTTGGTCACTTTCGGTTGAGGAACAGTTTTATTTATTGTGGCCATTCACGCTATTTTTTCTGGGGTCTCGGCGCAGCTTGATCGTTGGGTTGGCCATCCTAGCGGCTGCACCTTTCATTCGCGGCATGATGTTTCTTTACGGAACCGGCTTGGAAATCGCAATGAGCCGAGAGTTTCAGGCGGTAGCAGACGCCCTGGCAACTGGTTGTATTTTTGCGCTAATACACAACTGGCTTTCCGAGCGTGTTACCTACCTTAAGTTTATAAAGCGGTGGGCGTTTAGTACAGCAATTGTCTTGGTCGGAGTCGGTTACGGCATCGCGTTCGTATCAAGGCCACTTGCCTATATTTTTGGGGCTACATTTGCCAATATCGGTATGGTGCTGTTGCTGCAGCATATCGTGCGTTATCCGGATGAACTAATTGGGCGAGTTTGCAATTTCAAACCACTGATGTGGGTCGGCATATTGAGCTATTCGCTTTACCTTTGGCAGCAACCCTTTTTGTACTTCGGTTCCACTGCGTGGGTGTGCGCATTTCCGCAAAATATATTTTTTGCCTTTGCAGCAGCTCTTGCATCATATTTTATGGTCGAGAAACCGTTTTTAAGTCTTAAGGAACGCATTAGTAGTGGTTCCAGCCTAGCACGCAATTCATTTAACGCGACCGCCGCCCCGCCCAAAAATTAGGATCTTATGGGCTTTTTCATTTATCTAATTTTTCTAATACTCACTTACCTCCGTCCCGTTGAAGCGTTTGCACCTGGGCTAGAAAGTTACCGGCCGATGGTGTGGTTATCGTTAATTGCGTTAATAAGCGGAATTGTCGAAATCTCTCTCAATCGCAGCCCACGCCAGAGCAAGGCAGCTGGTATAAAGAAAACTTCACTTTTATTGCTGATACTGTTTTGCGCTTCAATTTTCATTTCGCTGGCATCCAAAGCCTATGTTGGCGGTGCCATCACGGCAATCCTAAACTTCAGTCCCTCGGCCGCATTATTTTTCTTGACACTTGTTAACGTTAACAATATTCAACGCCTCAAAACCACTTGTCTCGCGATAGCAATTTGTACATTCATCTTGGCCATCGCCTCTATTGTTTCTTACCAAACCGGCTTTATGGTTGAACAACTCGTTTTAAGACAATCGTCTGAAGCACCTGTCACCCCGGAAGCGGACGCACTGGAAAGCGACATACCGGCCTTAGATAAATCGGGGAAATATCTTTGGAGAGTGCGCAGCATGGGCTTTCTAACGGATCCAAATGATTTCGGACAGGCAGTTGTAATGGCTCTCCCATTGCTGCTTGGCGGCTTTGTTGTTGCAAAAAAAATGCGCAGCATCATTCTGATAGGCATCCCTGCAGCCGCAATGGTCTACGCGATTTACTTGACGCACTCGCGCGGAGCATTACTGGGTTTCGCCGCATTATTTTTTTTCGGTATCAAAAAGCGATTTGGCGGGATCAAGACAGCCTTAATACTTGTAGCGCTCGTGTTTGCATCGTCTGCTGCTGCTCAGCTGGCGGGAGGGCGTGAGTTCTCCGCAGATGAGGAATCAGCAGGAGGAAGAATTGATGCCTGGAGTGAAGGGCTGAGAATGCTCTTCACGCATCCAGTTTGGGGAGTCGGATACGGTAACTTTACGGACTTTCACTACTACACCGCTCACAACGCTTTCGTGCTTTGTTTTTCGGAACTAGGGCTGGTCGGGTATTTCTTTTGGATGGGCATTTTGGTTATTGCGTTTAAAGGGCTTAATCAGATGATGCTAGTTTCAGTCGAAAGTAGTGATCAATATCGTTGGGCCAGCGTGTTGCGAACATCAATGTTGGGGTTTTTAGTGTGTGCATTTTTCCTATCCAGAACTTATGTACCCAATTTGTACATACTCCTTGCATTATGCGTGTGTGCATCCCATGAAGATATGCGCGCATTCAATCCTGACGAGCCAAGGGTATTGCGTGGGGTAAAGTGGGCTCGCACTGCTGCCCTATTCTCGATTGGCTCGATATTCGCAATTTTTATCATTGTTATACTAAAAAATATGGGCGCGCTTTAACAGCCAGCTGAACGGCCAATAACTAGGGTGAAGCAATATCAGTGCGCTCTGTGCGCCGCCAGCTACCTCGATAATCTGAGGTTATAAATCGCTTGAAACCGACTAAAAAAGCAACATTTAGCACAGCAAAGAATAGGCCTGCTTTGATAATTTTTGGCCACTTGATGCGATTGCGCGTAACAAATATCCAATAGGCAAATGTGTATCCTAAAACTTGAATTGCGAATATTGCCGCGTAAAACATATCGCCTGCCATCGTGAGAATTAAGGCGCTACTAAGAAAAATAAGTAACAAGAAATGCGGCGTTAGCCAACGTAAAATTTTATGAGAGAAATATGTATAGCTTAACGCCAGCCCTCCAGAAAAAATATACTCGGGGTGACGAAACAGCGCTTGATAGTTGCCGATACCAATTCTCACACGTCTATGGTATTCGGCCATAACGTCATTGGGCGTGTCCTCGAATGCAATGGCGGATGGCACGTACTTTAAGCCCTGACCACGAACAGCAATGTTCATCCCAATAACAAAATCGTCGCAAATGGTGTCTGTGCGTAGCGGTAAAAAGCACTGCCTGAGAATGGCATAAACACCACCATTCGCCCCTAGCAAACCACCGATTGCCGATTCGGCCAGTTTTAGTTTGCGCTCAAAATTCCAATACTGATGATCTTGGTTCGTACCCTTTTCTGGCGCTTCAAGCACTAGATCGCCGCAAGTTGCCGAGATGGTGTGCTTCAGCCCCAAGACGAGTTGGCGAACGGTATCAGGACGAAACACTGTATTTGCATCCGTAAACACGAGCACTTCTGTATTAGCCAGTGCAACTAGATCGTTCAGTACACTTGCCTTACCTCTGTTAACCAGAAATGCATGCACCTCTACACGCGGATCAACAATATCACGCGCTAATGCGACAGTACGATCAGAGCTACCGTCCGATCCGATCAAAATCTTAAATCGAGCTGCGGCATAATCTTGTGCAAGCAAATTTTTTATCCTCGCAGAAATGTGTTGCTCTTCATTGAAGGCAGCTACGATAACTGTGACGGTAGGCAGTTCACTTAACGTTTGAGAGGATTCATTACTGACGGAAAGTTTGTCTGCACTGACGCTATTGTGCAAGTTGCGAACAAACAAACGCGTCATCATGATCGGATATATCAAGTATGCATAAAGCAGTAGCACGACTGCGGACCACAAGACGCTCTGTAAAACCACGATCATTGGTTCGCATCCACCGATTGACATGGCGTTGATGATGGTTGATAGCCTGGACGTGGCACCGAAAAGTCCCGGTATAAATTAGGGTTTCCATCCTCGCCAGATTCGGCAGCACGAACGATGTTGTACATTTCTCTCGCCGATACGTAGTGAAGCTGAAATTTGTCCCCGTCGTTATAGCAGTGTTCAAGATGTTCGAACATTTTTCCTACAGGTGGCCCCAATAAGGAATCAATATCCTGTTGCTGCGTGCCATGGGTGTGCACCTTGATGAAAACCCATTCCGGTCGTCCTTTTACGTGAATGCCTGCTTTTACCCAGGAATCCACTCTTGCCGGTGTCGGTGGATTACTTGCTCTAATATCGCCGTTTTCAATAGCGGGGACAGGAATGAGGCCGCGCGTCTTCCACCGTAACGATAACGGACCCTGAATAATCATCAGATCGCCTTCTGGTTTCCCTCCCGTTTTTACACGCACCCCTGTGTCGTGTGACTTTGGTTTGTGAGGGTCATCGGTCGCGTAATAGATTGAATTTACGGTCGATGTCTGTGTATCGGAAGGCGCACTGGGCAGTGTGAAATCTGCATAACAACCCATGTCGCGCAAAATTTGTAGCTCGTTATTTACGCCACACCACCTGCCATCATCACGCGAATTGTCCAACGCCCAATTGCCATGGACAAACGACCACAGCGCCTTGCCTGAAACCGGGTCTAGCGGAAGCGCATCGTGTTTAGTCACCAGTCGATCAATAAATTCGCCTAGATTAGCCCTCAACCCAGCTTCAGTGTCGTTGTCGTGGTGAAGATGAATTTCGATTTCGCCATAACCCGCAGAGCATAGTTCAACCAACTTATCTATATGCTCGGGCCGATATTCCTCAGAAGGGAAAAAGAAGCTGTGTTTCGGTGACTGGCCATCCGCATCAAAATGCCCAGCACACAGCTTCGGATATCCACTAACCCATTTATCTACTCGCTCAACCTCGGTTGCATAGTCAGCTTTCCCCCAGCGAGGCTCATAATGATCTACGAAACAAAACAAAATATGTTTGGTTTTTCCGTCACTAGGCAGAGCAGCCTGCTCTCGCAAATGCCGCACGTAATCTCGCCACCAGATGTCAACCCTTCGGCGTTTTAAACCATAAGTCATTATCGCGATGTAGATCAGCACGAAAACTATCGCAACCACCAAAACCCATATAAGCAAGCTGATACCTCCGTAAATAAAACCTTATCTCAGGCCCGTATTTAAACCCTGCTTTTCTTAACAAGCTCGCTCAATTCCGAGTTGCATATCAACATCGCTTCCTCACCACGCGCGCGGGTATGCCGTTTTGGCCGGCGCTTGCGATCGGGTGCATCGTCACGGGTGCGTTCGGATACGCGGTCGGCGCACTTTCGCTGCGCACACGCGGCCATTATTTCGCGATCTTCACCGCGGCGATCGGTGTGATGATCAACATCGTGCTCACGAATTGGCAGTGGCTCACGGGTGGAAACATCGGCATCGTCAATATCCCCTCGGCCGGCCACCTCGGGCCGATCTCCTTCGACGATCCGATTCCCAAATACGAACTCGTCTACGTGTTCTTACTGATTGCGATCGCCATCTGTGCAGCGATCCGACACTCGCTCTTCGGTCGGACGTTGCTCGCGCTTGCGGGCAATGAGGATCTCGCACGCGCGGTCGGCATCGACGTGACGGGCTCGAAGCGACTCGCCTTCGTGGTCGCGACCGTGCTTGCGGGTCTTGCGGGCGGGCTCTACGCGACCTACGTCGGATTCCTCGGGCCCGAGACGACACAAACCGACGTGACGTTCAATATGTTGCTCTATGCGATCGTCGGTGGGATCGGAAGTACGGCTGGTCCGATCGTGGGCACGCTGTTGCTTTCCACGCTCTCGCAATTCTTACAGTCGTTCGAAAAATATCGGATGCTGGTCTTCGGGCCCGCACTCATCCTGCTCGTCATCTATCTTCCGGGCGGCATCACGAGCGCGCTCGATCAATTCCGCGGACGAACGCGTTCGCGCGACCGTTTCGAAACGCCGATTCCAAGCACCGCAGAATCGAAGGTGTCGTCGTGAACGACGCGCCGCTGCTCGAGGTTCGCAACCTTACCAAACGCTATGGCGGCCTCCTCGCCGTCGACGACGTCAGTTTCGACCTCGCGCCGAACAAGATCACGGCGATCATCGGTCCCAATGGGGCGGGTAAATCGACGTGTTTCAATCTCATCAGCGGTCACACGCGCCCGACCAGCGGCACGCTCGCATTTGCGGGGAACGATATCACGGGAACGCCCGACTACCGCGTCGCGCGACTCGGCATCGCGCGTACGTTCCAAGCGACGGCGCTCTTTCGTAATCTTTCGGTTGTCGATAACGTTATCGTTGGCACGCGTCTGCACGCGCGGAGCACCGTCGTCGATGCGATTTTACGCACGCCGCGACATCGTCGCGATATGCGGGCGTGTCGCGAGCGCGCACGTGAAGCGCTGGCCTTCGTTGGGCTCGAGCGTCACGCCGCGCGCTTGGCGACGGAACTCTCGCAAGAAGCGCAGCGTCGTCTCTCGCTTGCGATCGCGTTTGCGGGTCGGCCCAAGCTGATGCTGCTCGATGAGCCCGTCGCGGGCGTCAGTCACGAGGAAATGGGAGAGCACGCGCTGCTCATCCGCAAGATCGCGGCGTCGGGTTGTACCGTCGCGCTCGTCGAGCATAAGATGCATCTCGTGATGGGGCTCGCCGATGCGATCGTCGTGCTCCACCATGGAAAGAAGATCGCCGACGGTACGCCGGCGCACGTTTCTGCCGATCCGCTGGTTATCGAAGCGTACCTCGGGGTCAAAACCGTTGCTTGAGATTCGGGGCCTGACGGTTCGTTACGGTAGCGCAGACGTGCTCTCAAACGTCGATCTCACGATCGGCACGGGCGAAGTCGTGACGCTTCTGGGCAGCAACGGTGCGGGAAAAACGACGCTTTTTTGCGTGCTCAGTGGCCTCGTTCGTCCCAGCTCCGGCACCGTTACGTTCATGGGTGAGGATCTCGCGCGCATGCGGGCGGGCCGTATCGTCGAGCGCGGTATCGCCCAGTGCCCCGAAGGCCGCAAGCTCTTTGCGCAACTTTCGGTTGAAAAAAATCTGATGCTTGGTGGGTACGTGCATCGCGGCGATCGGCGCGCGATGAAGCAGTCGTTCGAATCGATCATCGCGCTCTTCCCAGCACTCGAAGCGAAGCTCGGCGCGCCCGCGGGGTCGCTCAGCGGTGGCCAACAGCAGATGGTCGCGATCGGTCGCGCGCTCATGGCCCGCCCGAAACTCTTGCTGCTCGACGAGCCCTCACTCGGGCTCGCGCCGCTCGTCTTGCAGCAAACCCTCGATGCGGTTGCAGCCATCAATCGCACGGGCACGATGGTGCTTCTTGCCGAGCAAAATGCGTACGCCGCACTCGCCATCGCGCACCGAGGTTACGTGATCTCAGACGGCCGCATCGTCCTCGAAGGTACCGCCGCCGACCTACGTGAGAACGACGACGTCCGTCGTGCGTTCATCGGAGCATAGCTCCTAAAGGAAATTGGATGAAGAGACTCAAGATCACCGGCTTCGCACTCATCGTCGCCGCCCTCGTAACGCCCGGATACGTCCGTGCGGAAACGGCCGATGTGATCAACATCGGCTTCACCGGCCCCTTGAGCGGCGGCGCGGCGCAGTACGGCAGCGACGTCCAACGCGGCATCGAACTCGCCATCGACGAACTCAATATCAACGGCGGCATACGCGCGGCGGGGAAGAAGTATACCTTCAAACTCGTTTCGCTCGACGATCAATACCGCCCGAACGAAGCTGCAATCAACGCGAAACGACTCGTGCAAGAGAGCAATACGCCGATCGTTTTTTGCCCGCACAGCGGGGGCATTCTCGCACTCGAAGGCTTCAACGAAAAATCGACGCCAAAGTTTTTGCTCGCGGCGTATTCGAGCGAACCCGCGATCTTGCGCCAAAACGATAATTTGGTGTTCATGATGCCGCCGCGATACGATTCGTACTTTAAATCGTGGACGGCACTCGAGATGAAGCGCTTCGGCAAACGCCTGGGACTCTTGCCGACCACGACGGCATACGGCAATGCCTGGAAGAACGGCTTCAGTGAAGCGTGGAAATCCGCGGGCGGTGAAGTGCTCGGCGATAATGCCGTCGATTACAATACGACTGCCGATTTTTCGGGCGTCGTGAGCAAGGCACTCGCCGATAAACCCGACGTCATGCTCGTGGGCGGCCCCTCGCAACCGACGGCGCTCGTGATGAAAGCCGCGCGCGATCAAGGCTACGCGGGTGGTTTCGTGATGATGGATCAATCGAAATTCGAACAGGTCGCTAAGGTCTTGCCGCTCGCGAAGCTCGATGGAACCGTCGGCGTGTTTCCGTTCGATCGCTATAACGGACCGGGCGTGCAGAGCTTCAAAACGATCTATGAAAAAAAGTACGGCAAAGATCGCGAGCCTAATTCCGAAGTCGTGTTCAACTACATGGGCATGAATGCGCTGGCGCGTGCGATGTCGCTTGCGAACAATGTGACCGATCCCGTAGCAATCCGTGCGAAGCTTGCCGATGCGGTTCGTACGCTGCCGAAATCGAAGCAGGCGCTGAGTCTCGAGGGGCTCACACCCGCCGGGCACTTACAATTCCGCCTTCAGTCGGAGATCGTCGATCACGGCACGTTCAAAGAATTCGACATTCCCGCGTTGCAATAGGCGCACGTGCCCTTCGTTCTCGCTCTCGATTGCGGGACCACGAGTGCCCGCGCGATCATCTTCGATCGCGCGGGCCTTCCGGTGGGAGCCGCGCAACGCGAATTCGCGCAACACTTTCCGCATCCGGGCTGGGTCGAACACGACCCACTCGAAATCTGGACCGCACAGTATGCGACCGCGTGCGATGCACTCCGCGACGCGGGCGTCGCATCCGACGAGATCGCGGCGATCGGCATCGCGAATCAGCGTGAGACGACGATTCTTTGGGAACGTCGCACGGGCGTACCCGTCGCGAATGCCATCGTGTGGCAAGATCGGCGCACGGCCGATGCGTGCGCGCAGTATCGTGCGCGTGGCGTCGGAGAGATCGTCTCTGCGAAGACCGGACTCGTGCTCGACCCGTATTTCTCCGCGACGAAAATTGCATGGCTCCTCGATCACGTAGCAGGGTTGCGTGCGCGGGCAGAAGCGGGCGAGATTGCCTTCGGCACCGTCGATTCGTGGCTCGTATGGAAGCTCACGGGTGGCGCGAGACACGTGACCGATATGACGAACGCTTCGCGCACGATGCTCTTCGATATTCACGCGCTCTCGTGGAGCGATGAGCTGCTCGGGCTCTTCGATATTCCGCGCGCGATCCTACCCGAGGTTTTGCCGTGTACTGCGGATTTCGGCACGACGGCACCGGGGATGTTCGCAACGACGATTCCGATTAGCGGCGTCGTGGGCGATCAACATGCGGCGTTGCTCGGGCAGGGCGGCTTCGATGCGGGCGTCGCCAAAAATACGTATGGAACGGGTTCGTTCGTGTTGCTCAACACGGGCAATCGCGTCGTTACGAGCGGTCACGGCCTCATCTCGACACTCGCGTTCGCTTTCGAAGGCACGAAGGCGACGTACGCGCTCGAGGGTTCGATCTTCATCACGGGTGCCGCCGTGCAATGGCTGCGCGATGGGCTCGCATTCATCGAGCGCTCGAGTGAGATCGAGGCGCTCGCCGCGACCGTCGACGATAACGGCGGCGTGTATTTCGTGCCCGCCTTTTCCGGACTCGCCGCGCCGTATTGGGATCCGTACGCGCGTGGCACGATCGTCGGCCTCGATCGTAGCGTCACGCGCGCGCACATCGCACGCGCCGCGCTCGAAGCGATGGCGTATCAGAGCGTCGACGTCATCGCCGCGATGGAGGCTGATGCCGGTCGACCGATCGACGAACTGCGTGTCGATGGCGGTGCATCGGCGAACGATTTCGCGATGCAATTTCAAGCCGATATGCTCGGCCGGTCCGTCGCGCGCGGCCGAACCGTTGAAGCCACGGCACTCGGTGCTGCCTATGCGGCGGGATTGCAGTGCGGCTTCTGGTCGGGTTTCGACGCGCTACGCGCGCAGTGGCGCGAAGACCGCCGTTTCGAGCCGCAACGCGACGATGCGTCGCGCATCGCGATGATGCGCCGCTGGCACGACGCGGTCGCGCGCAGTCGCGGCTGGGCTGCGCCTCTGGCGGGCGAATGAGCGATGAGGAGCTCATGCGAGCGTACGACACGCAGATGCGCGAAGATCCACCTGCAGCATTCGGGCAACGGATCGAACGGTCGTCGACCGTGGTTCGCACGCGTGGGGGTTACAACACGATTCTGTTCTCGCGAATCGAGCCGAGCGATGTCGCATGGAAAGTTTTCGCGCACGACGTTACATCGTCACTCGTAAGCTCGCTCGGCGAACCCGAGGCGTTGATGGTCCGCGATCTCACATCGCAAGATGACTTCGCGATCGACGTATCCGAATTCCAATTTCGGCCTGTCACGACTCGGCCCGACGTCGACGCGAACGTTACCGTTGCTCGCGTTAGCGACTTGCCGCGAACGTAGGCTCGACGCGGCGCATGTACGCGTCGAAGAGTGGAACCGTGAAGGCGATCGAACCGGGCTCCTCGCTGTAGATCATGCCTTTCTTGATGAGGCGATCGCGCATCACGCTGAGCCCCGAGAGCGTTTTTCCGAGCCGTGCTGCGACATCGCGCGCGGCGTACGGCCCTTCGCCGAGATCGGCCATCGCGCGGAGATACTGCCGCTCGGATCCCGTGCAACGGCGATAGCGCACGGCGAAAAATCCGTCGTCGAGCATCGGTAACGCCACGGATTCGCCGAACTCGGCATCGGCGAGCGTGATGCGATCGTTCGATGCCGCATCCCATGCGCGGTACGCCCACTCTTGTAAAAAGAACGGGTAGCCGCGCGTAGCCTCAAAGATGCGAGCGACGGCATCTTCGTCGAAGGCGACGCCCTCTTCCAAAGCGGGCGCGACGAGCGCTTCGCGAGCGTCGTCGTAGTCGAGCGGCCCGAGCTTTCGAAAATCGAAGAGGCGCTCGGCGTACGATTTCGCATCGCCGATGTTGGCGAGGATTTGCGGCAGACCCGTCGCGACGACGAGGATCGGCAGCGACTCTTGCGTCGCGAGATGGATCGCGCGAATGAGCGCGCCGAAGATCGCTTTGCTCAGGTACTGAACCTCATCGATCGCGATGAGCACGGCGGTCTCTTGCGCGCGTGCGGCTTCGCCGATTGCGACCAGGAGCGTGCCGAGATCGACGCCGATATCGCCGCTATCGGCGAAGCCGCGCTCCGCATCGACGCCGACGTCGACGCTGAGGCCGTCGAGACCGAACTTGATCGTAAAGCTCTTGAATATTCGCATCGCGCGCTTTGCTAGAGCTTGTACCGCGGTCGGCGTGTCGAGTTCGTAGAGAATGCGGCGGAGTTGCTCCGCAAGTGCGGCGATGAAATCCGCGCGATCGTCGGCCTCGACGACACCGATAAGGTAGCCTTTGGAGCGCGCGTCCTTGACGAAGCGTCGGAGCAACACGGTCTTGCCGACGCCGCGCAAGCCATAGGGGAGCAGGCTACGCGTGGATCGCCCAAGCCGAACACGCTCGAGGGCAACATTGAAATCTTCAAGGAGCATCGCTCTGCCCGGAAGCGTTGGGGGAGCGGCGCCTGCATTCGGGACGTACGGATTTCGAATCGCATCCATATCGCTTACGATACCACGGTATAACAACGTATACCAAGAAATCAATATAGCTTCAACCGTGAGTTGCGAGACGGCGATTCGCGTGGTACGATACGCCGTAGTGTTACCGAGAAGCGTGGGATTTGTCCCGCGCTTCGTTCATGTTCGGGGGCCCGTGACTCTAGCCGATGCGTTCGAAGTCGCTGCGCGCGGACTTCCTTTCGAGGAAGAGTTTCGCGATGTCGAGATCGTCATGCAGAAAGCGACGCGTGTGGGTCGCAATACCGAACTGAGCCTCATGGTCGATCGTCCCGGCGGCGTCGATCTCGAACTCTGCGGCCGGCTCGCCGCGCGCCTCAACGATCTCTTGGAGAGCGAAGCCGACGCCTACACGCTCGAAGTCGAATCTGCCGGCATCGATCGCCCCCTCTTCACACCCGGCGACTACGAGCGCTTCCGCGATCAAAACGTCCTCGTGAAGACGACGCTTCCCATCAAAAGCGAGTACACGCACCGCGGCAAACTTTTGGGCGTTCGCGGCAACGCGATCGTCCTCGAACAACGAACCGGCGAGTTGCCGATCCCGCTCGAAATGGTGAAATCCGCCAACGTCGAGTACGACTATCGCGCGGATCTCAAACGCGCAAAGAACGAAAGACGAGAGAAACGCTGATGGCTGCCAAAGCGAAACCGAAAGTTTCCCCCGACGAACCGACGCTCCGCGAATCGCTGCGCCTCCTCCAAGGCGAGCGGGCGATTCCCTTCGACATGCTCTTGGAAGCGCTCGAAGCGGCGTTAATCTCGGCGTACAAACGAAACTTCGGCAGTGAAGCGAATGCCATCGTCTCGATCGATCGCGACACGGGCGAGTACAAGGTCTACCATCGCCGCACCGTCGCCGATGAGGTGACCGATGCCAAACTCGAAGTCTCGCGCAAAGAAGCGGGCTCGAAGTACGAACCCGGCGACTTCTTCGATGAGGAAGTGACGCCCAAAGACTTTGGCCGCATCGCCGCGCAGACGGCGAAGCAAGTCATCGTCCAGCGCATTCGCGAAGCCGAACGCGACACGATCTTCAACGAATACAGCCAGCGCCTGCACGACCTCGTCAACGGCTCCGTCCAGCGTTACGAACAGCGCAACATGTTCGTCGACCTCGGCAAAGCAGAGGCTCTCTTGCCCCTCTCAGAGCAAGTGCCGCGCGAGAACTATCGCATCAACGATCGCATTCTCGCCTTCGTGCTCGACGTCCGCAAGACGAACAAAGGCCCGCAGATCGTGCTCTCGCGCGCAGCCGAAGGTCTCGTGCAGCGCTTGCTCGAGCGCGAAGTGCCGGAAATCGAAGAAAATATCGTCGAGATCATGGCGATCGCGCGCGAGCCCGGCAGCCGTTCGAAAGTCGCGGTGCACTCGCATCGCCAAGACGTCGATGCGGTTGGCGCGTGTCTTGGGCCGAAGTCTAGCCGCATCGCGAGTGTCTCAGACGAACTCCGGGGCGAGAAGATCGACATCATTCGCTGGTCGAGCGACGTCGTGAGCTTCATCAATAATGCGCTCGCGCCCGCAAAAGTCCTGACCGTCGAACTCTTCGAAGACGAAGGGGTGGGGCTCGTCGTCGTGCCCGATTATCAGCTCTCGCTTGCCATCGGTCGCGAAGGCCAAAACGTACGGCTCGCAGCACGGCTCACGGGCTGGCGCCTCGATATCACGAGCGAAGCGGATGCCGAGGAGACGCGCGCGCGCTACCTCCTCGAGCGTGAAGAACGTCTCTCCGTCGGCGTCGAAGGCGACGAACTCGCTGAGGGCACCGAGGGCGAAGTAGCGGATGGCGCCTCTGCAATCGATCCCGAACTCATCCGTAAGCTCGAAGAGTTCAAGCGCCAGATGTTCGATCCGGCGCACCGCGAAGGCGGCGACGCGTAGCGCAAGCGGAAATCGCCCGGCCCGTCCGGACGTGCGTTGGATGTCGCGGTCGTTTCGCGCAAGCGACGCTCGTGCGTTTCGTCCGCGCGCCCGACGGCTGGCGTGGTGACGTCTCGTCGCGACGCGCCGATGGCCGCGGAGCGTATCTTTGCTCGTGCGCCTGTGCGATAAAAGTCGAGAAGAATAAGCGGTACGTGGGCCTGAGCGTGATCGCGCGCGAGCATCGGGCCCTTTGCGATGCGCACGGCAACGTGTATGATATTCGAGTTCCCTAAGACGACGCGGCCTTCGGGCCGGAGCAAATACATGAAGTAGACGGTTTTTTACCCGGGCTGCAGCCGACGAGCGTGCGCACGGGTCTTGTGAAGGACGATATGGCAACCGGTAAAGTACGCATTTTCGAGCTCGCAAAAGAGCTCGGACTCTCCTCGAAAGATTTGATCGGCCTCTTCGGACGGCTCGGTCTCGAAGCAAAAAATCAGTTGGCTGTCGTCGAGGATCCCATTGCGGAACTCGTTCGTGGCGTGCTTCAACGGGCGTAGCTGCCAGGGGGGCAGCGGCGACGGGCGCGACGGCAACCGGCAACGCTTCGGCGACGGTAGCTTTCGGCGTGGCCGACTCGAGTTCGCTCGCGACGGTCGGCGTGGCGACCGTTTTCGCGCGACGCGGCGCGGCGACGGGCTTGAGCGTCGGCACCGCCTCGACGGGCTCGGCCTGGGCCGTAGGCGCGGCAGCTTTCGGGGCGGCGGCTTTTACCGGCGGCGCCGGCTCCTGCGGCGGGGGCTCCGCGACGGCGGTCGCGCCCGCGGCTTTGGCTTGGGGCGCTGCTTTTG